>Ga0208973_1000603_pt1 | contig 18280 bp, 16 predicted proteins | sample AOAMet_66_BLW_10_2_FD_188233 | JGI IMG/M metagenome (GOLD analysis project Ga0208973, IMG submission 188233) | Ammonia-oxidizing marine microbial communities from Monterey Bay, California, USA - CAN11_66_BLW_10 (SPAdes) | ecosystem: Environmental > Aquatic > Marine > Intertidal zone | place...
GGACAATCAGCTCGACACAGCTGGGTGGTATGCCATGGTTCGCGGCCGAATGACCGAAATTAATGGCGTTGCGATTACTGAAGAGCAGAAAGATAGCCATGAATCTTTTCGTCGTGAACTTAATCTTAGCTGGACCACTGAATTGCCTGAGGGGAACACGATAGCTCAAGGCGAATGGTGGAATCTTGATGAGTTGGCTGCATTCAGTGAAAAAACGAATGAAGCAGGGCAGGCCATTGCTCCGGTATCTCTAGAGGACGAGCTTGCAGGAGAACTTGGTTTAAAGTTAGGCGATCGCATTACCTTTAGCGTTGGTGGTCTTATTTTTGAAGCACAGATGATAGGGACACGCAGTCTGAATTGGGACAATATGACGCCCAATTTCTATTTCTTGTTTCCTGAGGGCTTGCTTGAGGAGTACCCTCGCACCAGCATGACTAGTCTCTATATTCCCCCAGAAAAGAAGCTTTTAGTTAATGATATTTTGCGGAGTTATCCAACGGTACAAGTGATCGAATTGGATAAGATTATTGACCGAATTCGAACCATAGTTTTTCAGGTAACCAGGGGTCTTGAGGTAATGACCTTGCTTATCTTGGGCTGTGGTGTGCTGGTGATGTTCGCTGCAGTAAGTTTATCTATGTCTGAACGGCTTCAAGAGAGCGCTATTTTGCGGACGTTGGGCAGTTCTAGGCGACTTATATTAGGGATCCAATTAATCGAATTCAGCGCCTTAGGCACTATGGCTGGGCTGTTGGCTAGTGCTGGGGCAGAATTATCTGTGGCGATGTTGCAGCGTTATATGTTTGATCTGCCTTTTTCGATGCACCCTTGGCTATGGTATACAGGGCCGCTAGTTGGCGGTCTACTGGTTGGCTCATTAGGTGTAGGTTACAGTCGGAAGGCTGTAGTTCAGCCACCCCTCGAAGTACTAAGAAGTCTATAACCAATAGGTCTACGCGCGTTATTTTAGTGGTAACTGAATACTGAAGATCGTTTCGTTGCCGTTATCTGATACTACCGCTATCTGGCCATGATGCTGCTCAGTGATGATAAAATGAGTAAATGACAGACGCTGGCCGATACTTTTTTGATCATTATTTTTGTCTTGGGATGCAAACGGTTCAAAGAGGTACTGCTGTTCTTCATCGCTTAAAGTCTCGCCGTTGTGCTGAAAACGTATCCAAATGTCATCATAAAGCTGTGTTACTGCGATCCGTATGCAGGGAGAATGATCAATATCATCTATCTGCCCCAATGCTGCACATGCATGGCGTATAAGGCTTAGAAAAACTTGCTGTAACTCAGTGGTATAGCACGGAAAGTCAGGCAAATCGTCCGCATACTCCCTCTTGACATCCACATCTTGGAACCGCAAGCCTGATGTTACAGAAAGTACATCTTCAGCTAACTCAATACTGTGTTCAATAATATCAGCAATACTTGCAATGGATTTAGCATCGCCGCCACTCCCTGAGAAATCCAATAAGTTTTCTATTACTGACTTCGCTTGTTGGCCTCGAATAACACTGTCTTCCAGTGTTTCGCCCAGAGCAACTGCATCAAAAGATTCGTCTGTTAGACCTTGGCGTGCAGTTTTCACAGATTTCAGCATCTCGCGCAGCGGAATGTTAATGTCATGGGCCATGGTTGAAGCCATTTCACCCATTAAAGACATTTTATCCCGTTGAATCAGCATAGTTTCTGAGTTCACCCGCTGCGTAATATCATCGATTAGCAATACTACACCTGTGACTGATTGATCTTTGAGTGGATATATAGTGATGTCAAAATGAAATTGACCACGCTGACTGTACTTTATGGTCACGGCAGATTGTTTTTTATGTGCTTCGGCAATCTGGTTTGGAGTTACTGTGATTTCCGGGTAGCATTTCCATAAATCTTTACCCATAACCTTGGTTGCGGCTAACCCTGAGATCTCTTCAGCTCGCGGGTTCCACTGAGTAATTTGATTGTCTTTGTTTAACCCGATAAGCATAAGGGGCATTGATTGCAGGATTTCAGAAATATAGGACTCTGATTGCCTTAACTGAGAAGTCGTCGTTAAATGCTTACTAATCTCTGCTTCCAGCGCCTTATTGCTTTCAGTCAGTAAAGTGTTTGATTCATTCAAGGTTGCCGTTCGCTCAAGAACCCGCTTCTCTAACTGGGCTCGAATTTCTTCCAATTCGTTATTATATTGATGTGCTTGTCGCCGACTTACAAATAACCGCAGCACAGTATAAGTCAGCGCAAGAATGAGGATACTACTAGAGAAGTTAGCAATCCATTGCCAGTTGGTTGAGCCATCATCTTCTCTAAACACCCGGAAGATATCCGCAGTGGCGAAGGGGCTAAGTAGCAAGCTAGCAGTGATTATGAATTTTTTCATAGTTTCATTATGGCAAAGGTAGAGCGGGAAAAATAGTGTACAAATTTAAACCCGTAGTATCCGAGTAATTTTATAGCTAGTCTATGAGTTCTTTGTGTCACCTAGGTTTTATGATCTGCTCATAAATATCAGAGCTACCATCGTTTTTAAGTAACAGCACATTATAGTCATCTCGCATATTACCCATTTCCATGCCTGGAGATCCCATGGGCATGCCAGGAACGGCTAGACCAATGGCATCTTTTGGTGGATTGTCCAAAAACTGCTTCACGATCGCGGCAGGAATATGTCCTTCGAATACAAAACCATTTTTCGATATGGCAGTATGACAGGATTGATATTGGGGCAAGATTCCGCTGTCAGTTTTTATTTGGTTGAGTCTATCTGTATCGTGAGCTGTAGCTTTAAACCCGGAGAGCTCTATATGATCAATCCATTTTTGGCAGCAACCGCACGTGGGACTTTTAAACACCTTCAGTGATAACGCATCCGCTACAGATGAGTTCGCGCTCATAGTCAAAGACGGTTGAATATCGTGCTTGTCGGAAGCATTAGCAAATGCTGTGTAAAGTACGAGAGCGCAAAATGATAGAGTTAATAAAAATTTCATTGTATTTCCTTGAGCCGATGAGACGGGAGATTAAATAGTATTACTTAAAAAATCTTATGTTTCCCTTTAAGAATTTCCAGATACATGAGGTGATCCCCAATGAAGCTATAAATAGGGTATTTAAATGTCGCAGGTCTGTTGTGTTCAATAAAAAAGTGGCCAGTCCAAGCAAAACTATAACCAGCGAGTAACGAACCCAATAAATATAAAACATTAAATGACATAAAGAATTTGATATAGAAGTAGATGGATATGGATGTACCTATAAAGTGAAGTAGCTTTGTATGCTTGTTATTGTGTTCACTTAAGTAGTAAGGGTAAAAATCTTTAAAGTTGGTATATTTTTCCATTTTCATAATCCTCTCAGTAATAACAAAATACCGTTATTCAAACTAATACACAAACAAAAACAAGTAGATGATTGATCAGTACTTGTTACAGGAGTAGATGAATAGTTTAAGTCGATCTATTAAACTCCAAAGGACTAAAGAGAATATGAATTTTGAATACTATACCAGTGGTTAATGTTTTATTTGCCTTTGTTCCAGTGATTTTGGTCTTGGTCATCATGTTTCGTTGGTCCCTTAATGTCAGCGATGGTTTTGTTGCGTTGGCGCGAATGCTAATTCAGTTGACCCTTATTGGTTACGCTTTGACCTGGATCTTTTCGATAGATTCATCTGCTTTAGTGCTTGGTATCCTCAGTGGAATGTTGCTTATTGCAAGTTCTATCGCTCTAAAGCCCCTTGGAGAATACAAAGCAAAAGGCGACTATACTAGGGCGCTTATCGCTATTACTTTTGGCGGTGGGGTGACCTTAATCTTCATTACCTATTTCGTTCTTAATATTGATCCATGGTATAAAGCCAATACCTTGATTCCGCTGGCGGGAATGATTTTTGCCAGCGCTATGAACACAGTGAGTGTCGCTGCTGAGCGCTTTGCCATGGAAATAAAGCAGGGTATGGATAGTGTCAATGCACGTAATCACGCATTTAAGGCTGGTTTGATTCCGATATTCAATAGTTTGTTGGCTGTGGGATTGGTTTCACTTCCTGGAATGATGACAGGCCAGATATTATCAGGAGTATCTCCTTTGATTGCCGTCCGTTATCAAATTGTGGTTATGTGCATGATTACTGGTGCCGCGGGCATGGCAACTGCTCTATATCTCTTCCTTGTTACTCGCAAGGATGTGAGGAAGGTCTCATGAAGAACAGCTTACCGATATAGTCTCTGCCCAGTCAGGCGGCAACCCTGCATAGTGATTCGCGTGGGGGTGTTCTTCAAATGGGCTTTGTAGTATTTCGAGCAACAGATTGACCTCTGAATAATCACCTTGTTGGGCTTTTTCGATAGCTGCTTGGGCCATGTAGTTACGGAGGATATATTTAGGATTTGTTTGCAGCATTATCGCTGAACGCTCAGAATCTGAGCTATCTTGCTGCCGCAAACGTTGTAGGTAAAGTTCGACCCAAACATCAAAGGCTTCGCGGTCAATAAATAGATTGCGCACCTCCCGTTGATCCTCTGAGAAGTAACAAAGTTGTCTAAAGAATAAAGTGTAATCCACTTGATTTTCTGCCATTAGGGCCAACAGATCGTTAATTAGGGTCTCATCACTGTGGCGATATTCCTCCAACCCCAACTTTGTTGACATCAGTTCGCGGTAGACTCGCAAAAACGTCGGCTCGTAGATTTTTAATGCATCGACCAATAGCTCTGAAGGAATCAGCGACATTAATGAAGTGGCCAAGGCATTTAGATTCCACAACCCCACAGAGGGTTGGTTTTTGAACGAGTATCGACCATTGGTATCCGAATGATTACAAATAAAGTCTGGATCGTAGACGTCGAGAAAGCCAAACGGCCCATAGTCAATGGTGTCACCCAGGATCGACATATTGTCTGTATTCATTACCCCATGAGAAAACCCAACAGCCTGCCACTGAGCGATCATTTTTGCGGTCGCAGTAACTGTGTGAGTAATTAGATTTCCGTAGCGATCATCCTCACCTACCCAATCTGGGAAATGTCTGGAAATCACATAGTCGGCCAAATTTTTAGCTGCATCAGGCTGATTGCGATAGTGAAAATGCTCAAAAGATCCGAAGCGAATATGACTGCGGGCCACTCGACATAGAGTTGCAGCGCTCTCTACTTCTTCACGATAAACGGGGGTCTTACTGTCGACAAGACAGAGGGCTCGAGTGCTTGCTATACCAAGTCCGTGCATAGCTTCTGAGCAGAGGTATTCACGAATACTTGAACGTAGTACTGCTCGTCCATCAGCAAAACGAGAATAGGGGGTCGTACCAGCTCCCTTAAGTTGGATGTCCCATAGTTGAGTTTCTCCACTATTGGTATTTTTAACTTCTAACTCCCCTAAAGTCATAGCTCGGCCATCGCCTAATTGACCGGCCCAAACCCCAAACTGATGTCCTGAATAGACCAGAGAAATAGGCTGCAGATTTACCTCAGACAAATCGCCTGCCATTAGACTCAGCATGGATTCACTGGATATGAGGCCAGGGTCTAAACCCAACTCTTCACACAATAGATTATTGATACTTACAAAAACGGGTTTCGTTAGCGGCTGAGAGGCCACGACTGCAAAATGCAGATCACCTTGATCGTTAAACGATTCTAGAAATGTGTTTTTCAGCCCATTTGTAAACGGTAAATTTGTTCCATTCATACTGTTAGTCAACTTGTTCCATTGCCACATTGCTCCAGCTTATTCTGGCCAGGTTATCTGCATGGAGACTGCTAATGTACAGCCAATCATCTGTCTCAAGTGCACCTGTATTGGTGTGGTGCTCACCGTTAGGATCTTGCAGTGAAATCAGAACTTCTCCCTCACCATTCATAGCAAAAACATGGCTGTAGGGAACCGCCTGAGGCCGCATAAATGCGGGAAGTCGCTGAACCACTTTTCGCAAAATTGGTGAAGATGATAGATTATCAAGAGCCTTACTTCGGGGTGACACTAATCCCACCCAAAAACGGCCATCACGACCGCGCACGATGTTGTCAGGGAAACCGGGTAAATTATCAATTAACACATCGGACTGACCAGTTTTAGGACCTTTTAACCAATACTTGTGGATGCGATAGCCACCTGTTTCGTTAACCAAAATGAACTCGCTATTGGCATCAGCAGCCACGCCATTAGCAAAGTTAAGTCCATCCATTAGTATTTTTGTTGATTCATCAATTGGATCGTATACAAGCAGACGCCCGTGGCCACCATGCTCCATAGTGTCTAGCAAACTAGCAGCATAGGTACCTCCCATATGGGCACCAAATTTTGTCGATGCGTCACTAAAATAGATCTTACCGTCAGCAGTTATATCCAGGTCGTCTGCATAGTCAATATCAGTACCGTTCACAGAGCGCGTTAAAACTGATAATTCACCCGATGGAGTTACCTTCAACAGACCCTTATAGGCATCTGCAATGAGAAGATTATTTTCTTTGTCGAACACTAGTCCCAGTGGGCTACCCTCGGTATTGACCCACTTAATTTGCTCACCAGTACCTTCGTTATAACGAACAATCCAGCCTTCTCGAGTCGCAGCGTATATCTCGCTACCCTTTAATGCCAAACCCTCAGGCCCATGAGTATCAGGCAGATTGATAATTTCGATGGTCTCTAGGCGGGTGTTTTGCTCAAAATCACCCACAAAGCCTTGATCCTTGGGTGCTTCCCAACTGACTGGGTCAATAGGTACTGGCCAAAGTAATAGGTAAGTAGACAGAATAATAACGAAAAGCAGCACCTTTTTAGGCATATTGAGTCCCCTTTAAGAATAATTTTGTGGCGAGTATGGTGCGCTACTGAACGCGGTTAATCAACTATATTAGTTTCCCTTGGTGTGCTGTCTTAGGTAGGGTAAAATGCTGCCTTGCAAATCAAGACCCACACGAAAAAGGTAGTCACGAAATCATGGAAGTCAGTCCATTGTATACAGCCCTAGAGGATCTCCAAACACGCACTGATGTGCTCAGGGGGTATCTTTGACTATGATAATCGTAAAGAGCGACTTGCAGAGGTTGAGCTAGAGCTGGGAGAGCCAAATGTGTGGAATAAGCCTGAGATAGCCCAGGAATTGGGTCGTGAGCGTTCCTCTCTAGAAATCGTAGTCAAAACAATCGAAGATCTTGATACGGGAGTTGCCGATGCTCGCGAATTACTAGATATGGCTGTTGAAGAAGATGACGCAGATACTGTGTCTGATGTGGAATCGGACATGTCGGATCTTGAAACTCAATTAGCTAAACTAGAGTTTCGTCGCATGTTCTCTGGCCCGATGGATACAAATAATGCTTTCTTAGAGATTCAGTCTGGTTCTGGTGGTACCGAGGCTCAAGATTGGGCTGAGATGTTGTTGCGAATGTATTTACGTTGGGCTGATGATAAGGGCTTTAAAGCTGAGTTAGTCGAGTGTTCCGCTGGGGAAGTAGCCGGCATTAAGAGTGCAACAGTAGAGGTTTCGGGGGAATATGCCTTTGGTTGGCTGAGAACAGAGATTGGTGTTCATCGATTGGTTCGAAAGTCACCTTTCGACTCAGGAAATCGTCGTCATACCTCTTTTGCAGCGGTGTTTATTTCCCCAGAAATTGATGACAACATTGACATTGAAATTGACCCCTCTGACGTGCGAACTGATACTTATCGCGCCTCTGGAGCCGGCGGTCAGCATATTAATAAAACTGATTCCGCAGTGAGACTCACCCATGGCCCCAGTGGTATAGTGGTGCAAAGTCAGAGTCAACGATCCCAGCATCAGAATCGCGACAAATGTTGGCAAATGTTGCGAGCTAGGCTTTACGAATTAGAGGTAAGTAAACGGCAGGAGGCGGCGCAGGCTACAGAGGATACTAAGTCTGATATTGGTTGGGGTAGTCAAATTCGTTCTTATGTTTTGGACGATGCTCGAATCAAAGATCTGCGCACAAATATTGAGACACGCAATACTCAAGCGGTTTTAGATGGAAAGTTAGACCAATTTATAGTTGCTTCGCTGAAAGCGGGGCTTTAAAAACTAACATAACAAATAGAGTAAACATGACTGATCAACAGGATGAAAACAAACTTATTGCTGAACGACGTGCCAAGCTGGATGTGCTTCGCACTCAAGATGGAGCAACGTTTCCAAATCAGTTTCAGCCAGCCCATAAAGCCGGCCAGTTACAATCTGAGTTTGGCGATCAGTCTAAAGAGCAATTAGAAACCCTGGGAAAAGTGGTTAGTGTTGCGGGTAGAGTTATTCGTAACCGGGGTGCTTTCATTGTGGTTCAGGATAGTTCTGATCGTATTCAATTGTATGTAACCAAAGAGGCTCGACCCTTTGCAAAGTCTTTGGATTTAGGCGACATCGTTGGCATTACTGGAGCATTACATAAGTCAGGCAAGGGTGATTTGTATGTGCAGATGGACGAATACCTCTTGCTGACTAAAGCTTTAAGGCCTTTGCCTGATAAATTTCATGGCCTTGCTGACCAAGAGATGCGCTATCGGCAGCGTTATGTTGATTTGATTGTTAATCCCGATGTTCGAAATACATTCCGTGTGCGCTCTAGGGTGGTGGACTTTATTAGGCGCTATCTGAATGACGCAGATTACCTGGAAGTTGAAACCCCAATGCTCCAAGTGATACCGGGTGGTGCAGTGGCACGTCCATTTGTGACTCACCATAATGCTTTAGATATTGACATGTATCTGCGAATTGCGCCTGAACTGTATCTCAAACGGCTTGTGGTTGGTGGCTTTGAACGTGTTTATGAGATAAACCGTAATTTCAGAAACGAGGGCCTTTCAACTCGCCATAATCCTGAATTCACGATGCTTGAGTTCTATCAGGCCTATGCCGACTTTAATGATTTGATGGATCTTACTGAAGATATGCTGCGCAAAATGACCACTGAGGTTTTGGGATCTACCAAAGTAGTGAATACAGTAAAAGATGCTGATGGCGAAATTCAAAGTGAAACTCATTATGATTTTGCAGAGCCTTTTACCCGACTATCAGTCTTTGATTCGATTCTTCAATACAACCCTTCTATTAATGCAGATCAACTGAGTGACGAAGTTGAAGCCCGTAAAATTGCTAGTGACTTGCATATCCCTCTCAAAGATATCTGGGGTTTGGGAAAGGTTCAGATCGAAATATTTGAAAAAACAGTTGAACATCTTTTGGAGCAACCAACGTTCATCACCATGTACCCCGCCGAAGTGTCCCCCTTAGCTCGGCGTAATGATGAAGATTCCTTTGTGACTGATCGATTTGAGTTTTTCGTGGGGGGCAGAGAGATTGCCAATGGTTTTTCTGAGCTAAATGACCCAGAGGATCAAGAGGCACGCTTTAAACAACAAGTTGCCGAGAAAGATGCGGGTGATGTTGAGGCTATGCACTTTGATGCGGACTATATCCGAGCTCTTGAGCATGGCATGCCTCCAACCGCTGGCGAGGGAATAGGTATTGATCGATTGGTTATGTTGTTGACCGACTCACCGTCAATCAGAGACGTATTGTTGTTCCCTCACATGCGACCTGAGTGAGGGACGACAGGGATTAGCTCTGATTGGGCTCTCCACCAAATTTGACTGTCCCCTTGGAACTATCTCTAATCAGAAAAATTCTTCTTTTATTTTCCAGAGGGAATATCCTTAAAAGCCACGCCCTTATCAGCGCGAGGATCCTGAGGTAACCCCAAAACACGCTCGGCGATAATGTTTTTTAGGATTTCATCGGTGCCTCCCGCGATTCTTAGGCCAGCAGCCCCCAACCATGCATCATGGAAACTATGTACATCAGAGTCGTCGGTTTTTAGCATGCCAGCCATGTCGAGAGAGTCGATGCCAAAATTACCGACGGCCTGCAATTTGTTTGCACTCACAACCTTAGTAATTGACGCTTCAGGACCGGGAGTATCGCCTCGTGACAATGCCGACATCGTGCGTAGTTTAGTGTTTTTCAATCCGCTAGCCTGACAATACCAATCAGCGATAGATTCTCGTACCGCCCGGTTTTGTATTAAAGGTTGGCCATGGTCATCTTGCTTTTGCGCCCACTTGAATGCCTCTTTGGCATCAGCACCATTAGCATCTCCCACTGCTAATCGTTCGTTCATAAGTGTTGTTATTGCTACTCTCCAACCATCACCAACAGCGCCAAGTCGCTGGCTATCAGGGATGCGCACGTCATTAAAATAGACTTCATTAAAAGAAGAACCTCCGGTAATTTGCTTGATGGGCTTAATATCAATGCCGGGAGATTTCATATCAACAAAGAAAAAAGTCATCCCTGCGTGTTTATCAACATCGGGATCATGGCGGACAACAATAATGCCGTAATCACAGAAATGTGCCCCAGATGTCCAGACTTTCTGACCATTGATGATCCAATCACTGCCATCCTGCACTGCTCGGCTGCGCAAACCGGCCACATCTGATCCCGCAGAGGGTTCAGAAAATAATTGGCACCAGATTTCTTCGCCAGCGGCCATAGGTGGGAGATATCGTTGTTTTTGCTCTTCAGTTGCGTACTGCATCATCACTGGGCCAGCCATGCCTAGACCGATTTCATAGACGCCCCAAGGCACATCAAATTTAGCTTCTTCTTGTCCCCAAATAATTCTCTCTATGGGTGAGGCCTCTAAACCGCCATAAATTTTAGGCCAGTGCAACATAGCCCAGCCGGCGTCAAATTTCTTCTTTTGCCATTCCAGCGCAGATTTTAGAAACTCCTTTTGGTCAGCTTTACCGTATCGTTTGTCATTACGGGCGCTAGTTTTGGGTTGAGCATTGTCTTTCAACCAAGTACTGCATTTGGCTCTGAATTCGGCTTGTTGCTCAGTGTCATTAAAGTTCATATAAATCTCCTTAGTTTGCACTTGCGAGATTAGACTTTTCTAATCCACTGATTAGTTTTTCCTTCCAGACAGCAAGAGATCCGATATTCAAAGACAGCACTTTTGCTCTCCGATAAAACATATGACAGTCATATTCCCATGTAAAACCGTTACCGCCATGAGTTTGAATATTCTCCTGAGCGCAAAGTTTAAATGCCTCAGTTGAACTCACGCGAGCGGTAGCAGCAGCAACACTCAGTTCGGATGAATCGGTTGATAGTGCCCAGGCCCCATAGTAGGTATTTGATTTAGCTAAGGTGAGAGCAATATACATATCGGCAAGCTTATGTTTGATTCCTTGATATGAACCAATTGCTCTACCGAAAGCAAATCGATGTTTAGCATAGTCTGTTGCCATATCTAATGCCGCTTGGGCACCACCAATTTGTTCAAAGCTAAATAGAACGGCCGCTTGATCAAGAGCATTTTGCAACATAGACCAACCAGTCTCGGCGTTGCCTATCAGTTTGCTTGGCGCATTGCTAAACTCAATGGCCGCGTATCCGCGAGTATCATCGATGGTTGCTTGTTTTTCTAAGACACAGTTTTTGACAGATAAATCAATGAGTCTCAACTCAATACCTTTATCCCCTTGGCACACCACGATTGCGTGCGTGGCGGCATTAGCATCTGCTACAGCGATTTTCTTACCTGAAATAAGGTCGTTGGATACTTTTGTATTGATGTTATCCTCAGTCGGAGCAAATAGCTGTTCGGTTAGAGCTAATGTTCCGACACACTCACCAGTCACTAATTTTGGTAGCAGGTCTTTTTTTATGTCTTCATTGGCGAATTTAACAAGAATTTCTGTGAAAAGATAAACAGAAGAAGAGAAAGGCACAGGTGCTAGCGATCTACCTAATTCTTCAGCAATAACGCAAAGCTCAAGATGACCGAGTCCGAGTCCTTCGTACTGTTCAGGTATTCTGATCCCAGTCCAACCCATCGATACAATTTGGTTCCAGAGATCTTGATCTAGGTCGCTACCAGCGTCCATAACGGCCCTGCCTCTTCGGCAAGCTTGTTCTTTATCAAAAAACTTTCTTGCTTCGGATTGAAGGAATTTTTGGTCATCTGAAAAATCTAGGTTCATGATCTGTCACTTTCTCTAAAATAAATTTTGAATCGAGACCATAAATCATAAGTTTAAGCGGCGCAAATGCCATATGGATGTTTAATCATTTTTATTTTCGATTTTCTTGTGCCATTGTTGAGTGCGGTAGAAAAACCCCACATAGCCTCGAACCATTAGATGGTCACCCTCTAGCCACACCTCTCCCTTATATTCTTTGCCGCTTTCAGGATCAAAAAGAGTGCCTCGCTTCCAAATGTCGTTCTTTAACGTAAGACCATTGATGACTTGCATACCGATAATGGGAAGATCTTTCAATTCGCCCTTGCACTTATCACAAGTTGGGTTCTTTTCTAAAGGGTCATGTACTTCGATGATTGTTCCGAAAAGTCTATCTTTTTCGACTGTCACCTTCACGGTAGAGCGAACCTCACCGGTGGTATCATCAACAGTATTCCATAAACCTGAGGGGGTAGAAATGTTTTCAGCCCAAAGGGTTGTTGAGAATAAGGATATTAATAGAATAAGAGTTGTTCGCATGGTTTTATCTCCGGTTAAAACTTGCAAGATCATCTCGCGGTAAGTTCAATGAAGTAAATGTTGCATTGTTGTAGCGGGAATCAATCACTGTTACTTTTTTTGCCGGGCTAAGACTCACGTGCGGTCATTTGATTGGAAAAGCAGTGACTGACAAAAAGGGATGCAGTTAAAAGTGCAACAGCACACACTTGGTGGGCAGCAGCAACCGGCACCGGGATGTAAAATATCAATGTACTTATTCCAAGTGTAACCTGGGCCACCAGAAGAATAAGAAAGCAATATATAGCAATTTTAAGAGGGCCATCAAGATCAGATTTCAGTGCTTTATAGGCAAAGGTCACTACTAGCACCACAATTAAGTAGGCAAACATTCGATGGTTAAATTGAATGGTCAACATATCTTCGAACGCGGACAACCAAAATGGCGTAAGACTATAGAGCCCCGGTGGTATAAAGCTATCACCCATAAGAGGCCACGTTGGGTAGGGAATTCCGGCGCGAGTACCTGCAACTAGTCCTCCAGAAAGAATCATCAAAAAAATCAGACTACTCAGTGTGTAAGAGAAGCGCTTTAAATGCCGTGGTTGCGACAGTTTTGGAGCTAACAAATCAAGCACTGTCCAAATAATAAAACCATAAATAAAGACCGCCAAGCCCAGATGAGCGGTTAACCGATATTGACTGACATGAGGGTTGTCTACAAGACCACTTTTAACCATGTACCAGCCCAGTAGCCCTTGGCTGCCACCGAGCAACAGCATGACCACTAGCCTTGGGGTTAATCCATGGGAGATTCGTTTGGTGAAATAAAAGAATAAAAAAGGCAGCACAAAGATAATGCCAATAAAGCGACCCAACATTCGATGTAAATATTCATACATGAAAATTGGTTTAAACTCTTCCAAGGTCATTGTGAAGTTAGTTTTTTGATACTCCGGGAACTGCTGATACTTTGCAAACATGGCTTGCCAGTCAGCTTGAGTGATCGGTGGAATAATTCCTTTAATTGGTTTCCAGTCAACCATCGAGAGGCCAGAATCCGTTAGTCTGGTGACCCCTCCGAGTAGGATCATGCCGAAAATAACTGCAGCACAAATCAGAAGCCAATAGGCAATCTGTCGGTCATATTGTTGTTTCGGAGGTGTTAGATTATTCAACATAACTTGATTATATCATTGTTGTGAATGTGCTTTAAGCCAGCCTTTTCTACGAAAGCGCCGCATGTTTAGACTAGATTTTATAGAGAAATCGACCAAAGAGGTGGCGTAGAGCCACACTACTTCGGCACCCATTGTGACAAGCACCCAAGGCGCAATAATACGGGTCAATAAAATACTAAACACTGTGACCATCATTGGGTAGCGAGTATCGCCTGCTCCTCTGAGAGCTCCAGCCATACTAAATTCTACTGCCATTAATGGAAGGCAGGCGCCAAGGATATAGGTAAATTGGACCATATGACGAATTACCTCAGGATCATCGATCATAAAGCGAGCAATATCATGAGCATACCAACACATGACTACGGAGCCTGTAATCATTACGTAGAGGCAGGTGCGCATAGTTTTCCAACCTGCGTCGTAGGCACCCTTAAAGTCACCCGCACCGAGGTGTTGGCTAACCAACGTGGCGCTTGAAATGGAAAAGCTGAAGGCGACGACAATTACCAGGCCTAATATTGACAAACCGATACCATAGGCGGCAAAGGGAGCGCTGCCATAGCCGGCCAAAAAAACCATAAATATAAGCAATCCGCCTTGGAAAAAAGCTTGTTCAAAGGCTGCGGGTAGACCAATATTGATTAAGGTCCTACCATTACTGAGGAAGTCGGGCGTTGGATTTGAAGGTTTAAAATGAAAGCCTCCGAATATCCAAATAAGTAGAAATATAATAATCGTAACGGTCATGGCAATGCCACCGCCAATGGCTAGCCCAGCAATACCCAACGCAGGAAACCCCAGCCAACCAAATGTCATTACAGATCCAAGAGCGAGACTCAAAATAACACCAACAATCGCTGTCCACAAAGGCGTAGTGCTATCACCTGTCGCCCGAAATGCCATATTGAAGACCAATGTTGTCAGCATTGCTGGAGCGAAGAGTGCGGTCCAAAGCATAAAGTCGACAGCCATGCTGTGACCGTTAGCAGATAAACCAAAAATACCGACTAATTGATCTCGGAAGGGTATGGCAATCCACGAGAAAAGCATGCCATCGAGGAGAAAAAGAACAATAGAAAGGGCAGCAAAGCGTCCAGCCAACAGTCGATTGTCTGCGCCCCAGTATTTGCCTACCATAGCAGTTGTGCTGCTGCAAAGACCCATCACCACCGCGTGTAAAACAAAATAGAGTCGCTGTCCTGTTGTGACAGCGGCAACAGCATCGGTACCGAAAGTACCTGCCATTTTCAAAAAGGCGACACCCATCAGCATGTATACAATATTGCTGATAATAGTGGGCCAGGTGAGACGCCAGATATTAGAAGTGGAGACAGATTCCATAAGACGCCATTGTAGCATTTGGGGCAGTTTAAGGTTACGGCTTTATGAAAAATTTAAATGCTAGTAATTAGTGTCCAGCTAAATTCATTCATTAAGGTTAATCGTAGGTTGGCATGCAGAAATACAATAGTAAGAGTTTGGCAAATGTCCCCTGCTATGAGGGCTTGTGTTGGTGGGACAAGTTATAAAATATGTTACTCTCTGCGCTTTCGAGGAGATCTAAAAGCAACCAAAAAATGAATATTACCGAGCAGGCAAAAAAACAGTTATCTCCCCTTTGGTTAAAAAACTTGCGCGGTGAGTTAGATAAAGATTATTGGTTAGCATTAAATCAATATTTAGCTGCCCAAGCCCAATTGGGTAAGGTGATTTATCCGCCGGCTGAGAAAGCCTTCTCTGCTTTTAGTCAAACTGATTTAAATATTATCCAAGTAGTTATCATTGGGCAGGATCCATATCATGGACCCAATCAGGCAAATGGTCTCTGTTTTTCTGTTAATCCAGGTAATAAGATACCACCATCCCTTAAAAATATTTTCAGTGAATTATCGACTGATCAGAATGCAGTTGTGCCCAATCATGGGTCTTTGGATGAGTGGGCCAAGCAGGGTGTATTTTTACTAAATACCGTGCTTAGCGTTGAGCAGGCTTGCCCGGGGATACATGCTGACAAAGGATGGGAAAGATTCACAGATACAGTAATAAGAGTAATCAGTGATGAACGTGAATCTGTTGTTTTTATGTTGTGGGGTAATTATGCTGGAAGAAAGAAGAGCCTGATTGATGAATCAAAGCACCTGATCTTGGAGGCGGCTCATCCGTCGCCTCTTTCAGCCTATCGAGGCTTTTTTGGCTGTAAGCATTTTTCTTTGGCAAATGATTACCTAGTATCCAAAAAATCCTCTTCGATTGACTGGCAGATCCCAATGATGTCCCAGGATACCCAGCAAATTTCATTAGAACTTTAACTCAAGGCAAGATAAACCAGTGTTGAAATCGTGGCAAACCCCCAAAAACTTACTCATTATAATGACCATTGCAATGACATTTGCCTTCGCTACTTGGATGGCTCTGTTAAACAATTTTGTTATTGAGCGAGCATCATTTACTGGTAAAGAAATAGGTATATTGCAAAGCATTCGGGAGATACCCGGGTTTATGGCATTTTCTGCTGTTTTTGTTCTGCTTCTAATAAAAGAACAAACTTTTGCTTATATTGCATTAGCTCTCCTTGGTATTGGAGTGGCCATCAGTGGTTATTTCCCTTCGGCCTTAGGTCTTTATCTGACTACTTTTCTCATGTCAGTGGGTTTTCATTATTACGAAACTGTCAAGCAATCACTTTCATTGCAGTGGTTAACAATCGATGAGGCTCCGGGAGTTTTGGGAAAGTTGATTGCAGTTAGCTCAATTGCTTCATTGGTGGTTTACAGTTTTCTGTGGGTTGCCCAACGTTATCTCGATCTTAGTTATGAAGTGATATATCTAGCAGGTGGAGGGGGTTGTTTGGTTCTTGCCCTAATTATGTGGTTAGGTTTTCCTAGATTTGAAAGTGCGACGCCTCAGAGAAAACACCTACTGTTGAGAAAACGTTATTGGTTATTTTATGCGTTGACCTTCATGAGTGGCGCAAGAAGACAGATCTTTATGGTTTTTGCGGGCTTTTTAATGGTAGAGAAATTTGGCTACAGTGTTTCGGATATTGCAGCATTGTTTATGATTAATCATGTTTTTAACTGGGCGTTTGCTGGGCGTATAGGGCTTATTGTAGGGCGAATTGGAGAACGTCGAGCACTAACTTTTGAGTATTGCGGGTTATTTTGCGTTTTTATAGCCTATGCTTTTGTTAACGATGGGCTGTGGGCTGGGGTTCTTTATGTGGCTGATCATCTCTTCTTTTCTTTAGCCATTGCCATAAAGACGTACTTCCAAAAAATAGCTGACCCAGCAGATATGGCCTCTACCGCCGGTGTAGCCTTTACCATTAATCACATTGCAGCTGTTTTCATCCCAGTCTTATTTGGTTTGGTTTGGCTAGTCTCACCCATGTTGGTATTTTTGATGGGGGCAATTATGGCGGTAATAAGCTTAATATTAGCACGCAATATTCCAATTCAACCGAGAGCAGGTTGCGAAGTTCTATGGGGAGCTACAGGAAGTACGGAGTCTAAATTTCAATAAGTAATCTTTTGTTAAAGGTCTGTTTTAAGGGGTGGTCGATTAGCTTTTTTGCGCAACCAGTTTAGTTTCGATAATATCGAGGGGCTTAGGGCGATTCTCCGCTCTAGGGCAAATTTACCGGGATAATCCATCATTAGTAGCCCTGCGACCATGGTTAAAACACCTTGTCCGGGTAAAAACAACATTAACATCCCGCTCAACAATAAAAGATAACCAATGGTGTTTTTAACCACAAAAACCAGCACCCACATTCCTGGAAAGCGATTTTTCCAAGGGGTTAGCTGTCGTTTTGATGATATAAAATAATCTTCAGGGATCAAAGCCACCAGCCAGGGCAGAGAAGCCAAGCTGGCAATGAAAACGATCAACGATATTAATCCCATCCAGACGAGTAGGTTTTCGTGGGTACTAGCCCAGAGAATGATTTGGTTCACGATGATGTAGGGAGCTCATAAGGCAGCGGCAAGAGCCTCATTGGGACCAGATCTTGATCTCCAAATTTGACCTTTGAACAGTCAGCAGACTTTATAGCCAAAATAGCTAAGACTTCGACGGTTGTGTTGCTGGCTGGTGCTACAGCAGCAATAGTTCCAATTACCTTTCCTTCGGTGTTCATTAAGTCTTGCTTGAGAGGCGGACTAACTTCTGTGTCGAGACCAATGCGATACAGCCGTCGTTTCACAGCCCCTCGATAATGAGCACGCGCGACTATTTCTTGCCCTGTATAGCATCCTTTTTTGAAGCTTATATAATCAAGGGCGTCCAGATTAATCATTTGCACAATGAATGCATCTGAAGTTTGTTCTAAAACATCGGCCGTGCCAGCGCGAATACGCAATAGATCGCTATAACCCTGTCCAGCGGGTATAACCAAATGTGTTATCGTCTGTAATTGTTCAATCGCACTCGTGACATTGAGTGTAGTAGAAAAAACTGAGGGGCTAATTTCTCTTGCTGAGTGCCACTGGACTTTTTCAACTAAAGATTCGCTACCTGAACCGGAAATCATCACGCTCAAGAATTCACGGGTGACGTCAACGATCTCAGTTTTGAAGAAGACTGAATAC
>Ga0208973_1000604_pt1 | contig 18251 bp, 14 predicted proteins | sample AOAMet_66_BLW_10_2_FD_188233 | JGI IMG/M metagenome (GOLD analysis project Ga0208973, IMG submission 188233) | Ammonia-oxidizing marine microbial communities from Monterey Bay, California, USA - CAN11_66_BLW_10 (SPAdes) | ecosystem: Environmental > Aquatic > Marine > Intertidal zone | place...
CAGACAAGAACCGAGCGATGATCGCGCTGGGTGCACGGCTCATCGAGTACGGTGAAGACTTTGATGAAAGCGTTGCCTACGCGCGCGTTTACGCCGAAGCCGAGGGGCTTCACTTAGTGCCCTCTTTTCATAAGGATTTGGTGCTGGGGGTTGCAACCTATGCTTATGAATTTTTAACTAAGGTGCCGGCTTTAACGAAAATCTATGTCCCGATCGGCCTGGGCTCCGGGATTTGCGGCGTGCTGTTTGCCAAGGCCGCGCTGGGCCATTCCGTCGACGTTATCGGGGTGGTAGCCGATGCCTTTCAGACCTACCCGAGATCTCTGGATGCGGGTGAGCCTATTTTGACTGAGCCGGCAGACTCCATCGCCGATGGACTAGCGGTTCGATTAGCGAATCCGCAGGCGTTAGCCATGATAAAAAAAGGCGTCAGCAGGATCATGGCGGTCGATGAGACGGCCATTCTGGGCGCCATCCAAGCGCTGGCCAAACACACCCATAACGAGGTAGAAGGCGCTGGTGCGGCGAGCCTGGCTGCTGCCTTTTTAGAGCGTGATGCTCATGTTGAAGATGACCAGATTGGCATTGTTGCGTCTGGCGGCAATCTTGAGGCGAAGGTGTTGGCGCGAGCATTGGCGCTGTGAGTTCGCTCTGGCTCCGTAGCCTCGCCTACGGCCGACAAGGCCAAGTGCGAGATCCCGCGATTGTTAAAGAGGACGGTCGCCTCTATAGGCTCCGTGCCTTGGCGGAAGCGTCCGGGATTGGTCTTGCGCAACTTTTTTTCGACCCCAACAGTCCGCATGCTGGCCGTATGGCCTGCGCGGTAAAAGGATCCTTAAATTAACAAGCTAGCAACAGGGAGTAAGGCGCCCAAGACGCCGCCAAGCACCGCTCGAGCAATGACCGAGGGCGAGGTTTCCGAGCATCTCGTCCGGTTAACGGGTTTTATGCTGTTCGGCTTCGTGGCGGTGATGGGCGCAAACCTTATGGAGTCGCTCTATATTGGTCGCGTGGGCACCTTGGAACTTGCGGCATTAGGGTTTACGTTTCCGCTGGTCATGACGTTGCAAGGCATGACCATGGGGCTGGGTATTGGCGCCTCATCAGTGGTCGCAAGAAGTATTGGCGCCGCCGATTGGGATCGTGCGCGACGACTGATTACCCATAGTTTTGTGCTCGTGCTGCTGTTTGTAGCGCTGGTTGCTGGCTTGGTTTTTGTTTTTTTGACGCCAATTTTCGAATTGCTGGGCGCGGATCGACAAGCCCAAGCCTTAGCGCGGGGTTATATGACGATCTGGTTGATTGGGTTGCCGTTTTTTGCCATTGCGATGGTAGGCTCGTCTCTGATGCGCGCGGCAGGCGACGCGGTTAAACCGAGTTACCTAATGACGGTTGGCGCCGTGATTCAAATCGCGATTGGTCCGCCCTTAATTTTTGGTTTTGAGGGCTTTGAAGGAATGGGCTTGACCGGGGCAGCACTCGCCTTTGTGATCGCCCGCGGTATTAGCTTTGTGATGTATGGCTATTATGTCGCCAAGGACCGATTGTTGGTTTGGAGCTTTGGCGGCTTCATCAGTTCGAGTCGGGCGATTTTGCATGTTGGGTTGCCGGCGATTGCAGCAAATTTGATCTCACCGATTTCGTTAACGGTCATCACCCGGCTGCTCGCGGGCCACGGCGCGGCGGTTGTTGCGGGATTTAGCGTGGCCTCTCGGATTGAAACCATGTTAGCGATGGTAATGTGGGCGCTGTCTATGAGCGTTGCACCGTTCGTAGGCCAAAATTGGGGTGCAGGATTATTTGAACGCGTGCAACGCGCTCTTCGGGTCGCGAATATCTTTGCTTTGAGTTGGGGGCTCTTTGCCTTTGCTTGTTTGTATTGGCTTGGGCCTCGCTTGATTGCCTTGGTGAACGATGATCCCGAGGTGATTGAAGCGGCAAGCGTTTACCTTTTAATTATTCCAATGGGCATGGGCTTGATGGGGGTTGTGGCCAATAGTACGTCGAGTTTCAATGCGCTTGGCATGCCAGGGCCGCCCCTCATGATTTCATTGTTGCAAATGCTTTTTCTCTCAGTGCCACTTGCGCTCATCGGTAATTATCTGTTCGGCTACCGGGGAATTTTTATTGGCAGTGTGGTGGGTATTTCGGTGACTGCCTTTGTTGCGTTTGTTTGGTTGAGAATCACGATTCGGCGCCGGATTCGGCTTGCAAGATCAAAGGTTGATCCAATCAGTTAAGTACGCGATTGGCTTTGGTATTGACCGAGATCCCCATGACGGCGGCTGCAGCGAACAGATACAACACAATGAAGGTGGTAAAGGCCACCGTATAGTCACCGGTTGTGTCGTAGATCCAGCCCGCAAAGGGCACGCCAGCCAGGTGAATGACGGCCATGGGGGGGCGCATTGCGCCTAAAACGCGGCCGAATGAGGCGCGACCAAAAGCCGCTCCGACCACGGCGCCCTGCATCGGGACCACCCCACCCATACCGAAGCCGAAAAAACAGGCGCCAATCAAAAAAGGCGTGTAACCGGGCAATAACAGCATAATGAGTTGACCCAAAATTTGGCTGCCAATACCAAGCCACAAAGCATGGCGCACGTTCCAGCGATCCACGAGGTTGCCAAAGGTTAACTTACCCAAAATACCGAAGCCGGCCGTGCAAGAGGCAACGAAAGACGCGCTATAAAGGGTGTAACCACGGTCTGTGAGTTGCGGCACCATGTGGATCAGCGTGCCGGATTGGATGCAAAACAAAAGCCCGATCACCATGACCAGCATCCAAAAGTTCCGATCGGTTAAAAATTCACGGGTCTTTAGCGGCGGTTTGGGCGTGGGAAGACGAGTGATCTCAGTTTCGCCGTCGGGCAACTGTCCGATTTCTTCAGGCTTTGAGATCACAAATTTCAGAACTAAGGGAACCACTAAAATGATGGTCACCGCGCCATAGAACAAGAATCCTTCTCGCCAACCATAGTTGGTAATCAGTGCGGCGCTAATATTGGGCATGATGACGCCGGAGAGGGAAATGCCGGTTGCGGCAATGCCCAGCGCCATACCGCGTTTTAAGACAAACCAGTTGCTGACCAATTTTGACGTGGCTAATTGCCCCATCGCGCCAGCACCAAATCCAACAAAGATGCTCAGAATCAAATAAAATTGCAGTGCGGTTGAGGACACTCCCAGCAGCAGAAAGCCGGTCCCCATCGACAGGGCGCCAATGGCCATGATCAATTTTAGCGGGTAGCGATCAAGGGCCCGTCCAAGAATTGGGGCGAGGATGGCGCCAACACCTTGCGTCAAGGTAATTCCGACCGCAACGCCGAGCCTAGAATCACCAAACTCAACCGCGATGGCTTTGAAGAAGACGCCGTAGGAGTAAAAAAAGAATCCCACTGCGATGAAGTCGACAAAAAAAGCCACCCCAACCATTCGCCATCCGAGAAAGCCTTTGCCTTGTGCGAATTGCTCGGTCAATGCAGTCCTCCTTAAAAAGCCGCAAGTGTAGCGGGTCCCGACTTCCGTGTATGCTGGTTTTAAGCGGGTTGATAGGGCAAGCGGGTATGGAACGGCAAATACAGCTACCAACGGGGGTGATCTCAGGCTGGTGTGCGCCCGAGTTTGAAGCACTGCTCGCGGCATTTGTTGAAAATTTTACCGATCGTGGAGAACTGGGTGCGAGCTTGGCGCTGGTCCAGGGCGATCAGGTTTTGGTTGATCTTACCGGGGGCTTTGTCGATCAAGGCCGTCAAAAGCCTTGGGCGCCGGACACCCTATGTGTTGTGCACTCCTGTACCAAAGCGGCGACGGCTTTGTGTTTGCATCTCTTAATTGATCAGGGTCGAGTTGCCCTTACCGACCCCGTCAGTCGGTATTGGCCGGAGTACGACCAAGCCGGAAAAGGTGACACCCAGGTTGCAATGCTGCTGAACCATACCAGCGGTTTACCCGCCCTGAACACCCCTTTAAAACCTGGCGCTTTTTTGGACTGGGATTTCATGACCGAGACCCTTGCGAAAGCGGCGCCACTCTGGACGCCTGGCCATGAGCATGGTTACCAAATGACAACCTTTGGTTGGTTGGTGGGTGAACTCGTTCGGCGAATTTCCGGTCAGTCCCTGGGGGCATTTTTTAGGCAATGGATTGCTGAGCCGCTGGGCGCGGACTTTTGGATTGGTCTACCCAGCTCGGAGCATCATCGGGTTGCAAAGTTGGCGCGGTTCAAGCCGCAACGAGGCATGGCGCCGGCAGCCTTCACCCAGCACCTAATCAAAGACTCAGAATCGATTCCAGCTAAAGCGTATTTTAATACCGGCGGTTTCAAAGCGGACGCGCCCGAAAGCTATCTTGCTGAATTTGGTGCCGGCGGCGGACTGACCAATGCACGGGGCTTGGCTAAAATGTACGCGCCGCTTGCCCAACAGGGCGCGACGCGTGACAAACAGTTTATGAGCCCTGACCAAGTTCAGGTGATGGCTGAAACCGCGGTCAGAGGCGGCATCGATCGAACTTTAATGATGCCGACTCACTTTAGCGGGGGGTTCATGAAAACGATGAACAACCTGGACCGGCCCGGCGGCGCATTAGAGAGCTTGATTTTTGGGCCAAAGGCCTTTGGTCATGCAGGTGCTGGCGGTAGCCTTGGGTTTGCCGAGCCAGAACTGGGCTTGTCCTTTGGTTACGTGATGAATCAAATGGGCGCGGGCATCTTACTCAATGAGCGTGGACAGACGCTGGTGGATGCGTTGTATCAAAGCCAAGGTTACCGTCATGCTCGGTTAGGTGATTATCGGCGTTAGGGGCTTGTGGTTTTGCGAGTCGGATTAAGGCTCACGGTCACAATTGCGTGGCGAGGTTAACCGGCGAGGCGAGCAGGCGGGATTGACGGCGGAGTGGTCAGCGCGATCGTGCCTTGGTTTTTGGGCGCGCCCTTCTCTGCCATGGGTTAATAAGCCGGTGGGTCGTTCACGACGATTTGGGCTGCCTTTTGACGTTGCGCGGCATCTTTGTGTTCTAACTTGCGAGCAAGATCCGTCCAGGAGGATCTAGTTGGACACCTGGCAACATCGTGATACCTTGAAGCGGTCCGGGCGGTGAGCCTGTTAGCGCCTCAAACGAATGCGCCCAGAATGGGCGGGCAAACCTCGGACTCAGTTAATGATCACGGTTTCAAAAACAACGCGATAACGTTGAGAGGATAACGCACCATGAATTTTGAATTTTCAGATGAGCAGAACATGCTCCGGGAGCAGGCGCAGTCTTTTTTAAAAGCCGAGTGCCCTCCCCAGGCTGTTCGAACGGTTTTGGATGGCGATGCGGCCTTTGATCAGGGTCTCTGGCAGAAGGTTGTTGATATGGGCTGGACGGCAACAGTGATTCCAGAGGAATACGATGGTCTTGGATTGAGCTACCTTGAACTGTCGGTGATCGCGGAAGAATTGGGTCGCTGCTTGGCGCCTTTGCCCTTTTCGTCTTCGGTCTATCTTGCAACAGAAGCCATATTGGCCGCCGGGTCCGACGCACAAAAAGCCGCTTGGCTGCCAAAACTGGCCTCCGGTGCTGTGATAGGTTGTCTTGCCGACTCAGAGGCAAACGGCCATTTAACCGCGGCAAAGCTTACAACGCGGTACGCTCAGGGCGCGATAACCGGTGTGAAATTACCCGTGGCCGATGGGGATGTTGCTGATTTTGCAGTCGTTGTCGCCACCAGTGATGCGGGCCCTGTGCTTGCGCTGGTTGATTTAAATCAGCCGGGTTGTCAGCGCCAGGTGGTGACGACCCTTGATCCCAGCCGGTCTCATGCGTCGATTACCTTTGAGGGCGCAAGCGCTGAATTACTCGGAGACGCCGGCACGGGCTGGATCCAATTGCAGCAGCTGTATAACCGTGCAGCGGTATTGTTTGCTTGGGAGCAAGTTGGCGGCGCCGATACCGCCCTCAATATGGCGAAAGAATATGCCTTGGGCCGTTTTGCTTTTGGTCGGCCGATTGCGACCTATCAAGCCATAAAGCACAAGCTTGCGGCGGCCTACGTGAAAAACACCCTGGCCCGTGGTAACTGCTACTTTGGTGCTTGGGCACTTTCGACGAACTCAAGTGAGTTGCCGGTTGCGGCAGCGTCCGCCCGAGTCGCCGCAATACAAGCCTATTACTACGCGGCGAAAGAAAATATTCAGACCCATGGCGGCATGGGCTTTACCTGGGAGTTTGACTGTCAGTTCCCCTATCGCCGCTCGAAATTGTTATCGGTCAACATTGGTTCAGAAGCCATTTGGCAAGAAAAACTCATTAGTGCAATTGAGGCGCAACGCGCAGCATAAGACCCGGAGCTAGGATATGGATTTTAATGACACCCCCCAAGAAGCAACCTTTCGAGCGGAAGTTCAAAACTGGTTAACCGCCAACGTGCCGAGTGAGTCTGAGCTTACCGGTATGGATTACATTGGTCGCGCCAAGCTTTGGCAAAAGAAAAAGCATGATGCCGGCTGGGCCTGCATTCGGTGGCCTAAAGCCCACGGCGGTCGCGATGCGAGTGCAATCGAGCAGGTGATCTTCAATCAGGAAGAATCTAAGTTTGATACCCCAGCCGGGATCTTCGCTATTGGTCAAGGTATGTGCGCGCCCACTATGATGACTTGGGCGACTGAAGAGCAAAATCAGCGCTTTATGCCGTCGTTGGCAAGCGGTGAGGAAGTCTGGTGCCAGCTGTTCAGTGAGCCAGCGGGCGGCTCGGACCTTGCAGCCCTTCGCACCAAAGGCGTGAAGGACGGCGATGACTGGATTGTCAACGGACAAAAAATTTGGACCTCGGGCGCCCATTACTCTGACTTCGGTGTGTTGGTATTAAGAACGGACCCTGAGGCGCCGAAACACCAAGGCTTAACTTATTTCTTCTTGGATATGAAATCACCCGGCATTGAGATTAAGCCCATTCGACAAATTTCCGGTGGCGCCAACTTTAATGAAGTGTATTTTACGGATGTTCGCATACCTGATGCGCAGCGGTTAGGCAATGTCGGTCAGGGCTGGCAGGTTGCTCTGACAACGCTTATGAATGAGCGCGCCTCGATTGGCGGCGGCGGTGGTGGCGTTAATTTTGATTCCGTGTTTGAGCTTGCCCAGTCTGTAGATTTTGGCGAGCGGCCAGCCATCGAGGATCCTTCGGTTCGGCGTAAGCTGGCGGATTGGTACGTACAGGAGGCGGGTTTGAAGTTCACTGGCTATCGCTCGATGACGGCCCTGTCCAAAGGTGAAATCCCGGGTCCAGAAAACTCCATCGGAAAACTCGTTGGGGCACCCAAACAACAAGATATGGCGAGCTTTGCCTTGGACTTGTTGGAGCAGGCTGGTGTGATTTGGGACGAAAAACTGTCTGAACGTGCGGGTTTATTCCAAGCAACCTATATGGCCTCGCCGGGCCTGCGGATTGCGGGCGGCACGGACGAAATTATGGCGAACATTATCGCTGAGCGGGTGCTGGGGATGCCGCAAGATATTCGAGTCGACAAGGGTATTCCCTTTAGCGAGGTGCCAACCGCCTCCAGTTGATCATGGGGTTACCGCTTCGTTGGGCGCTTTACCCCAGCGCCCGAGGTGATTGCGAGCGGGCCTTGCGTGATCAGCGTCATGGCGCGTTGAGAAAAAGGGTGCCTTAAGACAGAGCGACTCATGAAAGGGTGACGCATGAAGGCGCGTGCCATGCATTGCGCCATCTTGAGGTTACGACGACGAGCTATGGTCGGGAATTGTTCCCGACTCGATATCCTTCCGCCGCGACCGCACCGGGAATCCTCAGACCAACCGGGGTATCCTGCCTCACGCGGTGTTTGGGTTAAATTGGACGTCGATCGCTGTGCTTTGCGCCATTTCGCTGGTCTTACCCGTTACGGTTTGGTTTTTGCCCGAAGCCACGGGCAAGCGCCTTGGGGAATCCCACCTGCTTGATTTCACCGAGGTTCATTGTTCCTGAACCGCTTTAAGCCGAATTCTTGGTGACGGATCAGGCGGTAGAGATGCGCCAGAGGTGTTTCTTATCCCGCTGAACGGTATCTGCCGATGGGTTTCCAGACATACCAGATGACAGCGGTCGCCGTAATCGAGATGATGCCGCCCATGACCATGGTGTTACCCGCACCGATGGCACCGGCCCAAAAACCGACCCAAATCGTGCCGATGTTGTTCGCGGTTTGTGCCGCCAGGATCATCAGCGCGTAGGCCCGGCCGCGCATCTCATCCGGGGTCGTCAGTAAGACGGTCGTTTGACGCACGGCGACGGTGACCGCATCGGCGGCGCCGAGCAGCGCAATCATCAACATCCCGCCCAAGAGCGTTGTCGCGATACCAAAACCAAACAGAATGACGCCATAGGCAAAGGAGGCGTAGAGCACGAGCATACCTTTTGCTCTCACGCCAGCAAGCGCGAGCGCGATAAAGGATCCAAGAATTGCCCCTGCCGAATTGGCCGCCCCAAGCATGCCGGTTGCACTGGCGCCACCGGCGAACAAACCCAGCGCGATGACCGGGAGGACCTCTCGATAAAATGAGGCGGTCGTGATGCCAACATCTAAGAGAAAAAGGCCCGGCAAAATCGGGTGCGAGCCAACGTACCGCAGTCCAGCGCGAGTTTGCTGGATTTGGGATGGCTTATCGTGCGCCTCGCCCTGCTTGCCCGCAACATGACCATCAACGCGTAGCAGCATGGGCAAGATCGCATTGACCAGCGCGAGGAATCCTGCGGTTAGAAAGACGGTTGTTAGATCTGCTGTTAGGACGATGCCAGCAAATAGGAGTGGGCCTGCAATGGCGGCCGCGTTTGCGGAGGCGGTGTCGGTTGAGGAGGCCAGCATCAGTTTGCCTTCCGGGACCACGGCTGCGAGCAGTGCGCCGCGGGCGGGACTCGCGAGCATGTGGGTCCCGGCCGTGATTGCAATGCCCACATAAACTAAGGCGGGTGTCAGCGCATTGGTGCTGCTCAGCACGCCCAGCGTTACCAGCGAGACGCCGGTTGCGCCATGCGCCAGTGACATTAGGCGTTTACGATCGACCCGGTCGGCCAAGGTGCCGGCCCACAGTGTCATGGGCAGCTGAACAATGAGCTGTACAACCCCAATCAGGCCGACCATGTAGGCCGAGCCCGTTTCTTCGAGCAGCCATTGGGCGGTGCCTAGGATCCGCATCCAGAACGCAATGGAGCCAATGATCAGCATGACCCAAAGGATCCGATAATCCCGAAAGGTAAAGGCGGCAATGAGTCTTGTTAGCATGACGGCATGGTATCCGAGTGCGGCCCTGTAACGTTAATTTGATCAGTCTTGAACAAAGAAGTACTCGCTGCCGATAAACGGTGGCTTGGCTTGCATCGCCCTGGGTTGGTTCGAAAAAAGTGAAACATGATCGGTTTAGAGCAACTCATTTTGTTTCCATGGCGACGAAATAGGCTCGGCAACCGAATCGCCTAGATCACTAAGACACGCGTAACCCGGCTGGTGAAGGCGCCGCCTAACAAGCGTTCATGCCGTAATGCTCACAAGCCGGGCGCTTAGCCAAGGTTCGCAACAAAAAAGCTTGAGCTCATCCGGGCGACGCGGCAAGCGTCAGCGGAGCGCCCAGAGTTGCCACAAATAGCGTGATCGATGTTCTTAAAGATCGCCAACCCAAGTTGCATGGAAGCCGTAAGGGACCCGATAGGGCACCATAATTGTGGCAACCGGCCCTGCTGCTAAGTCTTGGGCATCCAAAATCAAGCATTCGCTTTGTTGCGCCGCTTCATCTTGCACGAAGCAAACGAGGTAACCGTCATCCTCTGTTGTGGCGCCCACCTTGGGTGCAAAGACCGCTTCACCACCGAATCGGTTTGCGCCGTAATAAAAAGTCGTCGTGGTTTGGGTTTCATTATCAAACTTCATAACGCCATCAAAGCTGAAGGGCCGCTCGGGGTTAAAGGCAGCCGCGTAGACGTAGCGCGTTGGATGGCAAGCATGCAAGTCATTCACCCGCGTAAAGTCACAATAAACGGCGCTGAGGGTGCGCTCTGTTACAACGCCCGTGGTTAAGTTGATGCGCCACTCGTACAACTGGCCTTGCGTCTCCTCAAGATTTTCAGCGTTTAGGCCAGCGCCGGCAATGTCTGAGGTTTTTGAGCGGGATGCTTGCAGCACAACGTCGTCGCCGTCATCCCAAGCATTCGCGGTGTGCACAACCGAGCCAGTTTTTACTTCAAACCAGCGTACATCTTGATCACTGCCAAAGCGCGGTATGACGCCAATTCGAGATCCATGCTCCGGCTCAAATCCCAGTGCCGGGCCGCCCGCAATAGCGCGTTCTATATCCAGCGTGATTGGAAAGTCTAAAAACAGCGAGTATTTTTCCGTGACCGCAAAGTCGTGCATGAATACCGGCTTTGAAATGGTGATGGGGGTTGAGTGAATCAGCTCTCCCGAGGCGCTGATCACGGAGTAGGTGACAAAGGGCGCCTGAAACGCATAGCCAAACGTCATCATCTCCCCGCTCGAATGATCGACTTTCGGGTGCGCGGTGAAGGGGTGTTTCAGTTTGCCGTCAAAGTTTGTTGCGCCTTGGGTGGTCAGTTCAGGCAAGTCGATAATGGTGGGCTGGGATGGTTCATGCAGCGCGTAAAGCGTCTTGTTGTGATAGGCAAAGGCCGTGTTAGCAAGGTTCTTGTTCTTTGGCGCGCCGCTGGGGAGCTCAGACGGGGTTGGGTCCATCATCGAGTTCATGCCTTTGTACAACCAGCCGCCATGGGCTTGTTCAAGCTTATAGCCCTCGGTTTGAACAAAGCGGTTCCGGTAATGGACACTGCCTTCGTTAAACGTCATGGCATGAATCATGCCATCACCGTCGAAGGTGTGATACGCCGCCTCATTAAAGATGTGTGCGGGATTGGGCCCAACCCGTAAGAAATGCCCGGCTAGATCTTTGGGGATCTCACCCAAAACAGGCATGTCTTGAGCATCGCGTTCGTCTGAAACGGGCGCAAAGTTGCCATCCAGAAAAAAATTGGTTGCTTGGGCGGTTTCTGTTTGAGCCAAGGGGTGTCTCCAGGGGTGTGATTCGAGAACTACTATAACAGCCAAAATCCGCCCAAGACCACTCTGATTAGGGACCCAATCAGTTCTGCCTGTTGGACTGCTAATACGGTGTATTTGCAACGGTTGCTTAGCCCCTTTTGTTCAGCCCGCTGCAGGTATAAGGCGCGAGATCAAACCGCCGTGCAAAACCGATCAATCACCGAAGGCCATCCCCTGGATGGCATTATCGAGGCGGTGCTTTTGACCGAAACTTGCTGGGGCCGTGCCGCAAGCTGTGACGCGTGCGGCGGCGGCGGGTGATTCGTGTAATACTGAAATCGAATGTTTAAAGAAAAACCTGATGATCGAAACTAAAATTGTCATCCCGCTAGTACTTGCGGCCGCGTTGCTTTTGGGTTGTTCGCCCGCGTCTGAAGAGCTGGCCGTAACGACGGACTTGATGCCGGCCGAGTCGGCTTTGAGCGACGCGTCCGACGCACGAGAACAAACTGCCCGGGCCAAGCGCATCCATGAAACGGCGTTGGTTTTAGACGCCCACGCGGATATTGAAATCCCGGGCAAAGCCTCTCGGTATGCCGGCTCCGATGGACTGTCGAACGTCTCGCCCGAAAAAATGAAGATTGGAGGGGTCGATGCTGTGGTGATGGCCATTGCCGTCGGTCCGGGGCCCAGAACAACCAGCGGCTATGTCGAGGCCCGGGCGCTTGCAGATGAAAAGCTTCGGGCGGTGCTCGCGTTGACCGAGAATCCGGCGAACAATCTTGCCTTGGCGAAGACCGCGGAAGACTTGGTTGCGGCCCATGAGCAAGGCAAGGGTGCACTCATCCTTGGTTTCCAGAACGCCCGAATTCTCGGCACTGCTGTGTCCGGTTTAGATGCGTTCTACGACCTCGGCGTGCGCGTCTTTGCTCTCACCCATATGGGCCACAATGACTTTGCAGATTCCTCTCGGCCAGTTTTCGATGGGGCAACGGGTCAGCATGAGGTGGTTGCTGAGCATGGCGGCTTATCCGCGTTGGGTAAAAATGCAGTGACAAGAATTAATGCCCTTGGCGGCATCATCGATATCTCGCAACTTTCGAAAGCTGCAGCCCTGCAAGTGCTGGCCTTGTCCGACGCGCCCGTGATTGCAAGTCATTCTAATGTTTGGCAACTCTCGAACGTCAGCCGAAACTTATCGGATGAGGAAATTGATCGAATTGGGGAAAGCGGTGGCGTCATTCATGTTGCGCCTTTTAGAGGCTATTTGTTCGATTCATCCGATGAAACCCTCGACCAAGCAATCCGCGCGGCGCGCCAAGTGGCGGGGATAACTGAGGACTTCTACTATCCCTTTGAGCTGTATTGGGAGATTGAAGACGAGGCGGTGCAACAAAAATTTCTGAGCACCGTGAGCGACCTACTGGGGCCCGGCAGCATAGGGGATGTCATCGATCACATTGACTATATTGTGAGCCGCATTGGGGTCGATCATGTTGGCATCGGCACAGACTTTAACCACGGCAGCGGCATTACCGGCTTTAATGATGCGAGTGAAGCGCTGAATGTCACTATCGGACTACTGGCGCGCGGTTACAGCGCTGAGGACATTCATAAAATTTGGGGCGGCAACTTCCTTCGCGTTTTCCGAGCGGTTGCTGTGTCGAAGGACAAGGCAATTAAAGAATAAGCGCCCAGCATCGATTCAAGCCGTGAAGGCGCAGGCCTGCCAGCAGCGTGCCCGCGGGTCTCAAAGACAGGGCCGAGATCACATGCGGTGTTTTCATGATGCATCATGACCCTCAAGCGATGCACATGCCGTTTTTTTAAAAAGGATCTAAGACTATGAGTTGTTACAGTTTCGAAGTCGCCCGAGCCGCCTTGGGCACCACGCGCGTTATTGAACTGCCGGCGCTGGCAACCTTGTCGCCTGCGGCAGGTGAAGCGGTTTTAACCGTCGATAAATTTGCGCTTACGGCAAACAACATTACCTATGGGGTCGCCGGCGATATCATCGGTTACTGGCAGTTCTTCCCAGCAGAGGGCGGCTGGGGTCGAATACCGGTTTGGGGTAAAGGCACGGTGGTTGCCGAAAACGATAGTGGCTTAAATGTTGGCGATGCGTTCTATGGCTATTTCCCCATGGCCTCGTATCTGGTTGTTGCGCCCGAGCATGTGACCGAGCGCGGGTTTGCCGATGGCGCCGCGCACCGACAGGCCTTGCCTGGCGTTTATAATAATTATGCGCTGATGACTGCGGGCAATGGGTTCGACCGCCAATTCGATGATCACCAGATGATCTATCGACCGTTGTTCACAACCTCCTTTGTGATTGATGACTACTTCGATGATAACGATCATTTTGGCGCGAGCAATATCATCCTCTCGAGCGCTTCGAGCAAAACCGCTTTTGGGCTGGCCTTTTTACTGCGTAACAATCGTGATGTGAAGGTCACGGGCTTAACCTCTGCTGTGAACAAAGCCTTCGTCGAAAGTTTGAATCTCTATGACCAAGTGGTGGCTTATGACGCCTTGGACACGCTTGATGTGAGTGAAAACGTGGCCTTTGTGGATATGGCAGGCAACCGGCAGGTGCTTGAGGCGTTACATCACCACTTCGGTGACAAGATGGTTTGCAGTTGCGGAGTTGGGATTACGCACTGGGAATCCCGCGATGGTCAGCCGCCGAGTATTTTGCCAGGTGCTAAACCCAAAATGTTCTTTGCGCCTGATCAGATTCAGAAGCGGAATCAAGATTGGGGTCCGCAGAAATTTCAGGCGGAACTGAGCGCGGCTTGGCAAGCGTTTTTGGTAGTGGTCGATGGCTGGGTTGCAATTAACCATCGCGTTGGGCGAGGAGAACTTGAGGAAACCTTTCAGGAGGTGTTAGCAGGCGCGAAGCCTGACCAAGCCTTTGTTGTGTCGCTCGAGTAACACGTTGTTTTTTCGGTTGTTGAAGCCAGCCGCGTTTCCGCGCTTATGAGCGCCCGCGCACTTCAAAGTTTAGCGCTGATTAGTCATCTTAGAATGAGAGGTCAGATTACGCTATCAACGTTACCAGCTGAACGTATGCACGGTTGTTTGGCGGTAGGTTTGACCAGGCCTCAAAATCACAGATGGGAAGGCTGCCTGATTCACAGCGTCCGGAAAATGCTGCGCCTCTAGGCAAATCGCGCCATGTTGGTTAAACACGTCGCTGCCTGAAGACTGACTGCCATCCAAGAAATTGCCACTGTAAAATTGCAGGCCTGGCTCGGTTGTCGCAACCGTCATGCGCCGGCCGCTCTTCGGCTCAAACAGCTCGGCCGCAAGCCTTAATCCTGAGCCTTCTCGGGCGAGAACATAGCAGTGATCATAACCACCCGGCACCTGCTCGATACGCTCGCCGATCGCATGTGGCTTGGTGAAGTCCATGGGCGTGCCTGCAACGCCTGCGCGAGTCCCATTGGGGATCAAGGTTTTGTCGACAGGCAGGAAGGTCTCTGCGTGCAGGGTGAGCTCGTGATCAAGCACTGAGGTGCCCGCACCCGCGAGATTCCAAAAGGCGTGGTTTGTCAGGTTCACAGGTGTTGCTTGGTCTGTTGTCGCCTGGTACTCAATGCGCAACGTATTATCGTTCGACAGGGTATAGATCACTTCAACTTGAAGGGTTCCGGGATAGCCCTCTTCGCCATCCAGGCTGGTCCGCCATAGCCGGACGCTGCTTTTGTCATCTGATTCTATTGCCTCCGCCGACCACAGCTTTTGATCAAAGCCGACGTTACCGCCGTGCAGGTGGTTGAGCTCGTTATTGTTCTTCGCCAGTTGGTACTCCGCGTCATCTAATATGAATTGGCCCCTGGCAATGCGGTTACTAACCCGTCCAATGGTTGCACCAAAGTAGCATGGTGCGCCGGCATATTGATCCAACGTCTCGCGGCTGAGGGTGATGTCAACGGCCCCACCCTGCTCATTCGGTAAGCTCATGAGTCGGAGTGTCGCCCCAAACGTCATGATTTGTGCCTTTAAACCCTGGGTGTTTTCGAGGTAGTACAGATCAACTGGTGCGCCTTCTTTTAATGCACCAAAGCTTTTTTTTGTAATGGCCATGCTGGTGTTTTTCCTTCCCGCAGGTTAGATGTCGCTTAGTTGGGTCAAGGTAGATGTCCAAGGGTAGGCTGTCAAACCAGAAGTATGATTCTGGCCTGGTGGCAAGGACGATTGCCCTCCAAGCGTGTTGCGTTGTGGTCGTGCTGAATCGGCATCAGGCGACACCCTTTGATGTCGTAGGCGCGGGTCTGCAGTCTGAACGCTAACCGAAGAAACAAAGCGGCGAAACTAAGTGGTGACAGTGATCCGGTTATGGCGCGATTTGAAACCCTAAAAGGGACGGCGCAAAGCTTGCGCGAAAGGGCACTAATATCGTCAACTTATTTGCTGCGCTAGCGTGGTAAATTTCAAGGGGTAAGGAATTAACGGGGAGTCATGGTTATGTTCGACCATCTTGGAATCGTTGTCGCCGATTTAGGGCGTGCGCAGATATTCTACGAGGCAGTGCTTGGAGCGATAGGGGTCCATCTGATTCAAGACAATCGGTCTAGCGATCATGAAGGCTGGCTGGTTTTTGCCGGCGCTACGCGGTCGCCGTTTTTTGTGGTGGCCGCGGGACGACCGTCTTATTGGGATCGCCGCCACCGGGTTTCTGCTAGCCCAATTCATCTCGCATTCGCGGCGTCCAATCGCAAAGCCGTTGATGAGTTCCATCGGCGAGGGCTTGCCCTGGGTGGAACGTGCAATGGTGCGCCCGGTAAGCGAAGTGCGGGTATGGATGGGAAGGGTTATTACGCCGCCTATGTCGTTGACGTTGATGGTAACAATATTGAGGCCGGCGTTAGGCGCAGGTAAGGCCTGGACTCAGTTGAATTGTCTAGTTTCAGGGTTGTGTTGGGCAAGTGTGGATTGGCGTTCAAAAACGTGTCATCGCTTTAATCCAGGCTGCTCTACAGATTCAGGATAATAGGCGGATTTGAATCGCGTCAAAAATGACACGAGGTTCGGGGTGTCCTCGATGAGAGATTTCATAGGGCTACTGAAATCAACCTGGTAGATGTTGGCCAGTAATGAATAGACCGTTGCGTCGGTCAGGCTGGGCAGGTCGCCAAAAAAATAGGATTGTTCTGCCAACAAATCAGACAAGGCCTGGATGTCCCGCGTTGCAATGGCCGTAATCTCCGCCTCGGAATGCAGGCCCATACCGTGACCTATAAGCTGTTTTTTGACGGAGCGTTTGGCAAAGGGGGCGAGCAATGCGCGCACTGGCTGGGGAATGTCGCCTAGGATCGAGTTCTTGAGGATTTCCCAATTTTCAGGTCGGCACCAGCGATCAAAGACCATAGCCCAGTACAAGTTCTCTTCAATGAGGCGCTCGATCGTGACCGCAGTCCCGCGCGCGGTGCGGCTTAAATGCCGGTCTGGATCAACGCTGTAGACGGTCTTTAGATGTTCAATGATCAGTGATGAATCACCAAGGGTCTCGCCATCCAAGGTGATCCAGGGTGCTTTGCCTTTGGGTCCGCCGAAAGGGGTTGCTGCGGTGATTGCCTCGTGCGCAATGCCCGCGATTCGCAAAAAGGCATCGAGTTTGAGGCAAAATGGACTGACACTGGGTAGGCCCCAGCGTCCGGGTAAATGATAAACGGTGAGATGCGTCATAACATTCATCCTATTGTTATCGCCCTTATCGTCACGCTCGTACTGTGAGCCTTGACGCCGATAGCCTAACGCTTAAAGCCGGCCTTAATGCGATCATTCATATCGGGCGCAACGCCGGGTCCGTTTTCGCGCTCTTCAATCAAGCCGTCATTTAAAAAATGGTTCTGTCCGACATTGATAAGGGCTTTATCGGCGCGCAGGGTGTGCCAGGAGTTGCGGGTAAAGCTTTCTGCCATCTCAATCGCAGCGCTCAGCAGATCGTCATCAGCCACACATTGATTGGCGATCCCGAGTTCTACGGCCTCCTGACCGCTAATCGTTCGGCCGGAGAACATCATCTCTTTGGCTTTCACCACGCCAATGCGTCTTGGCAGCCGTTGACTCATGCCCCAAGTTGGCGCCATGCCCCACTTGCCGTGGGTATCGGCAAGCTTCGCCGATTCACCGGTGATCATCAGATCACAAGCCAACGCCAACTCCAAAGACCCGGTGTAACAATGCCCCTGAACGGCCGCAATAACAGGTTGCGGCAAGCGCTCAATCGCCTCGAGCGTTTCTGCTTGAAAGTGTGCCGAAGGCGGCTTTTGCCCCGCTTGAATGGCTTTTAGATCATTACCGGCAGAAAACGAACGGCCTTCCCCGCGGAGGATCACGCAACCGACGGATTCTATTTCTTGGGCAATACGGTCAACCTCTGCTCGCAAGGCCATGAATAACGCCGGGCTTAGGGCGTTGAGCGCGTCGGGTCGGTTGAGGCTTAGGATGGTAATGCCGTGGTCTCGGTCTTCTCTCAGGATATCGGTCATCGCGTTGTGCTCTTGTTTTGATTTAAGTCGGCCTGGTACATAGACCTGTCGGGAAGATTAGCAGATTGCAGATGCTGCGGTGAAGCCGCCGCCGTCGCGCTGGAATTGAGCAAGAGGCATGGCAAGTCTTAATCCCATCTCAATAGACTGAAGCTTGATCCGTTGACGGGTGTACATGCGCCTCATTAGCCGTTTCCTTGGGGCAAATTAATGGCTGGGACCATCGAACTTTGTCGCTAATTACGCTAAGGTCTGCCGGCATTGGAATCGGGAAAAACGGAGCGTAAGACATGGTCATACTGAAACGAATCGGAGTCATTGGGCTTTGGCTATTGCTGATTTTCTCAACGGCGGTTGTAACCGCCGCTTATAAGCAGCGGTTTGAAGATGGGCCGAATCGGGTCTTTTCGGGTGGACCTTTAGTTTCCGGTGAGTTGTATCGCGGTGCGGAGCCAGATTGGGGATTTGTGAACGAGGTGCCAACCCTTGAGCTTCAGCTGCTGAACCCGGCGCAGTCGCGGCGAATTTGGGTCGCCTCGGTTCAGGGCAAAATGTACGTCTGGTCGGGCTATATGAATAGTGTTGTAGGCCAACTTTGGAAGAGCTGGCCTGCACAAGCCGAACTCGATGGTCGCGTGGTGGTCCGCATTGATGGCATCCGGTACGAGCGGCGCTTGGTGCGAATTAAAACAGGCCCGGTTCTGGATGAACTGATGGCCGTTGT
>Ga0208973_1000611_pt1 | contig 18094 bp, 26 predicted proteins | sample AOAMet_66_BLW_10_2_FD_188233 | JGI IMG/M metagenome (GOLD analysis project Ga0208973, IMG submission 188233) | Ammonia-oxidizing marine microbial communities from Monterey Bay, California, USA - CAN11_66_BLW_10 (SPAdes) | ecosystem: Environmental > Aquatic > Marine > Intertidal zone | place...
GTCTGTGCTGTCGACAAATCGGATTGCGTCGTTGTCAAAGATGACTGCAACGTCGTGACACTGCCCGATAGCGATGTGATCGAGTTACCTTGCGCAACGGTGGTTGTGTCGAGCGCGGTAATGGCTGTCGAGTTTCCAGAGATGTTCGAGTTTGCCGTGTTCATCTCCGACTGAAGCGTCGTGATGGCCGATGCGTTGCTCGCAATGCGCGGGTCAGCTAGACCAACCCATGCAGTGCCGCTCCAGTAGTAAGGCTCGTTGTTATCGTCCGAGTCATACCATCGAGAGAAATCAGGTATTGGGTCAGGTATACCGCCGACACCAGCAACGGGTGCTGTAGCCTGTACGAAAATGTCACTCGTTCCGCTAGTCAGATCGACGACAGTGCTTTCAAGATTGCTTAGGCTAGTCTGTACTGTGTTAATACTGGTGTTGAGCGTGGTGTTGCTTTCGTTGACAAAAATAGCCACGTCGCCAAGGTTTTGAATCAGTACGTCTTGACCCGTCTCAAGGTCAAGAACATCACCTGACTCGACCTGCACGTTGAGTATCTCAGTGCGCGATGCGGCGTCGTTGATTATTGCGGCGACAGTGCTTTCGATTTCGGTAATAGTAACCGCACCGCTTGTGATCTGATCTGTGTCTACTGCGTCATCAGCTATCTGGTCATTGGTAATTGCGTCGTCTGCAACGTCAGTAGTATCGACAAGCAACGAGGTCGAGCTTTGCTGAGTTGTGTATGCGGACTTGTTGCCTGAGAAATCGACCGCGCGAATGTGAAAGTATCGAGTGACTTGCCCTGTCAGCCCAGAGGCGATGTATTCCTCGCCACCGACTTTTGCGGTAGGGCTGGCACTTACTGAGGGCGTGGCGCTTGTCGTCGTTACATGGACTTCTACGAAGGCGAGATCAATGTCTGTCGGGTTAGTCCACTCACAGGTAATCTGATTGATGCCTGCGGTTAGCGTTACGGCAGTCGGCAAACTTGGTGCAGTAGTGTCGCCGTTAAGTGCGCGATTGTTGATACTGGTTCCAGTGCTTCTTACGCCTATAAGGTTTTGCGCCTGTACGCGGAAATCATAATTGCTCGTTATATCTAAGCCTTCGAGCAATGCGCGAGGCTCACGCGTCTGCACTTCGAGATATTCGGTCGTGCCGTTCTTGTTAAAGCGTACGGTGTAATACTCAATAAACGCGTCATCTGGCGCAGTCCATATGAGTTCTACACTGGACCGCAAGCGGCCATCTGGTCCGCGCAGTCCGATTTCTGTGGCTGTTAGGCTTGTGACATTTGCAACTGTCCGACCGTCATACAGGTCAAGCTCGCCGCCACTCAAAAAGTCTTCTTGGTCGCTAGTGGTCCAATCGTAAAGGGCTGACGCCGTTTCAATACAAGTAAGGTTTACACCTAACGAGCCGCCGTCACCAATGGCCAGTGAGTAGTCGATGACCTCAAATACTTTAGAGCTATAACCAAGACGCGTATTTGTGACGTTAATCGTGTCACCCACTTTGACGCGCAAGCCTTTAAGGTTGACCGCCATGGTGACGACTACCTGCTGGCGTGATCTTAATAGCGCAATTTTCGCGAGTCGCTGTGCCTGCACGTTATTAGTAACAAACGGCAGGGGCATATCGAGGTATATCGGATCGCCGTCTTCTGTGGCGTATGTAGAGCTGATCTGAGCAGGATAATCCAGAACCTTGTAGTTCTTCTCTTCAGATACAAAAATGCCTTTAACGCCGTTGTAGACCGTTCTACGCGACTGCTTGGTCTGAGTCTGAATGTCTGATGTGCAGTCAGCCTCATCGAATGTCACTGTAGGAGCGTTGTACTCCGCGCCCTTTAAGAAATACTTGCCGCCAGAATAGGTGATCGTGCCACCCATAGCAGACAACATCTGTTCTATGTTTGCCTTTATTTGATTGGCTGTGTCTATTACACCGTTCAATCTGTAGCGTTGCTGTGTGCCACCACCATCAAGCGATATTGATTCTTCACACAAGTTAGCCGCCGCTGTAAGTGCGGTCGTGTCAATCAGTGCGTAGTCTTCTGCAAGCCCATAAGCGTTTATCAAATAGTCACGCGCACAAAGTGCAGGGTTTTGCGAGTACGTCCAAGAGCTTGAATCTGTGGCGCTTTGACTGCCGACGCGAGGGTCATAGACCTTCTTGCCTTTAATGACTGCGCTTATGTTTGGGACGCCTTGCGGGAACTTGTCAGCATTCCATTCAAGCCTAATCGCAACGTATGCAATACCTGACAGCTTGTGATTGGCAGTCCAAAGCACATTAGAGTTTACGAGGTCAGTCGAAGCGGTTTGTGTTGCAGTGCCAAATTTACGGTCAATGGTTACATACGTCCCCCAGTCACTTTGAAAGCCGTCACTGAGCGCCCACACTTTCTTGTCGTTGAACCAAATCTCTTCGTAGCTTTCAATTTCATGGCTGGCGAAGGCGATAGCCATATTGAGGTATTTATTGTCATCGCCCGAATGAGAGATAAAAACGACTTGGCCGCCAACGCGCATCTGACCGTAAACAAGTTTGCGCGATCCTGCTGGCTCTCGGGTTGTTTGTGTTATGCCTCTAAGCTGTGCGCCCAGATTAGGTTTAGGAGCTAGCGCGCGCGACACCATTGACATGCCAGCGCCTAAAGCGGCCCAAGCCGCAAATGCTTGGAAACCCGTCAGACTGAAAAAAGCTAGCAATCCTGGAGCCGCCGCCGCGCCTATTGCCGTCGCTAAACCTGCAATTGCAGAAATTGCCATGCCGTTACCTCAGAACTTTGCTAAAGACCGTCTCTATCTCTTCAAAGCCTAAGCGTTCCATAATTGGGTCGAATGGCTGGTGCGTTTTGGTGTTGACGTGTAACTTTGTCACGCCTTCCGCTTGCAGAGACTCCACTGCGAATTTTACCAGCTTTAGCCCCGTCAATCCCCTGCGAGCTGACTTTCTCAAAAATACGATGTCGTTATTAGCAAAGAGGTGGTCTTTGTAGTGCAGTGATCGACTGACAAGGATTACGAAATACCCCATCAGCTTGCCTTCTTTCCTTGCCGTGTAGATGCGAAGCGCATTGATCTTATCCAGCTCTGCGTATGCCCGCCAATCAGGGTTGAGCTTTATTATCTCTTTGTTTAAGGCGATCTCTTTCCAATGCTCTTCAAGCAATGGCTCAATCTCTCGTCTGACTTTAGCCAGATTCTCAAGTGCAAAGTCCATAGCGTGTATCCTTAGTCGTGATGTGTATTGCTACCGTCTTCGTCAATATCGCCGCCTCTAGTGCCTGTGCCACCAGTCCCTGATACGCCACTGCGACCCCAGACAATTTCTTTCTCAGCCATCTCTGCGACGAACTCCAAGCCCTTGTCAGTTGGGTAGTCAATCTTTTGGTCTTCAGCCGTGTAACGCCTAATGCGTGTGCGCTCAAACTCAATTAAACGATTTTCAACGGTCACTTGTATGGTGGCAGTCTCGCCGCCATCGTTAATAACCATCGTATCCATGAAGCCACTAAAGATGACAACGGGGTCAGAGATAACACCGTTACTAGCGTCCATTGCGCCAAGCAATACTTTCAGCTCGCGGCCTTGATAATCTTCGTCTCTGGCCTTAGCCAATAGCGGACTACTTACACCTGATAGTGTGACGGTGATGCCATTAGCTGATAGCTCTGAAGTCTCTGCGATTTCGCCAATGCTTAGTAGCGAGCCTGCGCCAACGTAATCAACGCCATCGACTGTTAGGTCGCCAATGCCACTCCAGAGATTAAGATTGCCTGTGTCGAATGCACACTGAACCAATGTGATCGGGCGAACAAGGGCGGCGATAACTGCCGACTGCATCCCCGACGTCAATGACCTGCTCATATAGCCTCAACGCAAGCAAAAGTGAAACCGTACAAACTAGCCTCGTTGATACTCCATCCAATTTCATTTGAGGCAAGCCGCCAAGTGCCTTTCGGCAAGGTAAAGTCGAGAGTGGTTGATGTGGTTATAGCAGTGCGGAGCGGTGGCATTATATCAAAGCTCGCCGCTTCAATATCAGTAATGATGTACAGCGCACCACCTATTTCAAAGTAGTCACCAGCAACCGCACCTGTCGTTGTACCTGTCACAGTCGTAGCGCCCTTTGTCCCTGCCGTAATCGTCCCTGTGGCCGTTGTGTTGTGTAAAGGGTTGCCAAGGGTAAAGGTGCTGGCTTGACCACGTAGAGAGGCAAAGAACGCCTCTACCTGCTTTGCTTCTGCTCGCTTCAGTGGTGGCAGTTGAACCTCTGCTTCCCATCTCACACCCTGATGCTGATAAACCTGCTGGTCATAGGTAAACGGCGACTGACTGATCGACGTTGCCGACCTCAGCCGCATCGTCATTGCAGTAAAGCCTACACTTGGGAACGCCGCCATTATGCACCTACCATTGCTTTGCTGAAGCCACCGCCTCTCATTCTAGCATCTGCGACAGCAGACTTCGCCGCGTTACTGATCTGAGGCAGTAGGTTTGCTATCTCTGCACGTACGGTTTGCTGTACGCCTGTGGTCACGTTGATGTTCTGAACTACTGTTACGCCGCCACCACCTAATTTATTATTAGGAACAATCGAGCCGTTGCCCGAGGGAATCATTAGCTCTGGCCCTTTCTCTCCGACGACGTAAGGCTGACCACCAGTGACAGGGCCGCCACGCGCTCTGAAGTTGCTGGCTTCAATACCAAGGAAATCAGCGTCTGCACGCGCGTTGCTTATTGCTCCAGTGATCGCACCGAATGCCGCATCGACAATATACTTTTGAACCAACATCTTGATAAGACTATCGACAACGCTTTTTGCCATGTTACGAATAGCATCGCTGAATTTTTTAGCGCCTGTGATAGCTGAAGTAAATGAGTCACCTAGTCCTGTAATTGCCTGATCGCCCAGCTTCTCAAGTGACGGCGTAAGGTCGCCAGCCATCTCTCGAGTGTTTTGCAGGTTAGCCATGAAGGTTTCAAACGCGCTTGGCAGTTTCTCGTTTACGTTATCGCCTAAATTGCCAATGTCGTTTGTGGTAGTTCCAATCGCATCTTTGACTTTGAGAAGGCTTGCAATAATTGCCGAGAAATCAAAGTCAGTGAATCCTGTAAAAGTTCGGTCTGATTCCTCGCCTAACTCTTTAATTGCGGCGATTTGTGCATTTATGCTATCCCTCAGCCGCTCTTGATCTGCAACGATTGCTTCGTTAGTGTTGCTAAATGCCCCTGCGGTTTTGGCATAACCAGCAAGTCGCTCTTCTACTGCGGCCAAATCCTCTTCTAAGCCTTGCAGGCTTTTTGTTTCAATAGAAGAAAACGCGTCGTTTATTTGCCTTCTAAAATTAATAACAAAATTGCCCATGCTTACAAAAGCATTTAAAACTTCTTGTATGCCTTTGATTGCATCGGCCAGACCTTGTACAAAGTTGCCTGCTAATTCTTCACCAAACTCCTTGACGCTACCGTTAGCGTCAGCAATGCCAGCTTGTACTTTTGTTGTAAGCAGGTCAGACAATGCGGCAAGTGCTGGAGCTAAACCCGCGACGGTTTGTTTAACTATTCCATTAAACAAAGATTGCATACGGAACAAAGAGTCGTTGGCATCCTCAACACCCTTCGCGGCGCTAGATGACATTACTACGCCTAGTGACCTAGCTTCACCCAATAACTCAGTAAGGCCATCACGACCTAATGCAAGAGTGTTTACGAGCGCGGCACCTTCAGAGTCAAATAACTTAAAGGCTATTTTTAGCGGGTTTACGCCTCTTGTTTTCGCATCTTCAAACGCGTCTGCTAAGGTGAGCATTTGCTGATCTAAAGGCATTCGGCTGAGTTTTCGGGCATCAACGCGAAGCTCGCGCAATGCGCCTTTTGCCTCACCTGTTCCGACTGCGGCTTCTGCCGTTCTACGAGTAAACCGCTGAAGCGCCATGTTCATCGTGTTGACTTCGACGCCTGTAAGTTGCCCTGCGTACTGCAAGGCACTAAGCGATTCGGTTGTCGTGCCTATCTTACTAGCCGTTTTCGCTAGGGCGTCCGTTGCCTTCAGTGAGTTAGCAATCAACAAGCCCATACCGCCTGCGCCGACTGCGGCAACTAAGGCGGTTTTAAAGTTAAAGAAGATTTTAGATAGGCCAGCGAACGCGCGCTTGATTCCGCGCAAGGCTTTCTGCGTCTTGTCGAACGCCTTAATTACAATGCTTACGGATTCAGTCGCCATCTTTAGACTCGCTTGTTATCTTGAAGTAAGCAAGCCACTCTTGAAACTCATTGACTGATATCTGCTCGACTTCTTCGATAGTCTTATGTAACCGATCAGCCAAGGCGATGAGATTCATCCGAGACTGATCGGCCTTCAGTTTTTTTCGACGTCCTCAAATGAGTCGATAGTGCTAAACATCTCGTTAGCAATACCAGACACCACCGTCGTTTCTTCACCCATCAAGTCGATCTTGTCTTCACCAGAAGTAAACAGCTTTTCGCCATCCTTGCCCTCTGCCTTCATCACAATCAAATCGACCATTGCCGCAATGCTAGGGTTCTGCATTACCTGTGGATGTCGCTTCTGTAGCTCATTAAGGTCATAGCAGGTCAGTGGGCGACAATACAGGACAAACGCCCCGTTATCATCAGCCCACTCTGCGACCTCGATCTTACGGCGTGACTGCTTTCGTCGCGCTCGTAACTCTTTAGCCAGACCCATTAGTTAGACGCTTCTGTGACTGCGCCTGATACTTGCACAGAGAATGACGCCTCGACCAATCCATCATATGATGCAGAGATAGTCTTTGCGGTCACAATGCCAGCACCAGCGTAATACTTCTCGCCTGTGCCTGTTCCTGTTGGGTGAATTTCCCAATCAATAGCGGCACCAGAATCAAGCACTAAGTGCTGTGCGTCTGCGTCATCCCAAAGCGCGTCGATAGTGAGCGTCGCATCCTTGAGGCTGGCAAGGTATGACTTAACAGAGTCACCCATCACCGTATCTTCAATAGTGTCAGCCGTCTCGTCAATGCTGTATGAACGAACCTCACCAACAACCGCCTCTGTGCCACCACTAGCGGCGACCTTAACTGATCCTGTTGAACCTTTATGTGTAGCCATTTTGTTTCTCCCTTACGCGTCACCGCGTGTGTATGTGTAAAGAATTTGAACGGTGACAATGACGCCGCCAATGGGGTCTATTGTACCATCATCCACCTCAACGCTAATAACTTGCGTATCAATAGCGTAACCGCCACGCGTTCTATCCTCGTCGAGCTTTTCGTCGATAGCCTCTACAATCTGATTGCGGGCTGTGTCGATGTTCGTGTGCTTAACAAAGCAAATCAATTCGTAGTCAATGGTCGCCTGTCTACTTGATAGACTGCCACCGATGCTCGCATCTTCGCGTGATTCGTTAGCCGTCCTAACTAAAATCGCGGGGTACTGAGCATTTGATAGCTTGTCAAAGTCAAACGGCTCGCGCGTTACCTTCTTAACGGTAGGGCTAGAGATCGCTGTAAGTGCTGTGACAATGTTTGATGCGATGTTTTCTCTGACGCTCATATCTTCAGCCCCTTGAAGTACACATCACGGATAGCGCGGGTGTCACTTTTGTTTAGCCCGAAGAACTCACGGCGCTTGTTGTTTATTGCCGCCTTGTTGGACTCCGTCCTGCTGTCAAAGTAAATCAGGCCGTCTTCACCGCGTAGCCCGTACTGTAATGACTTGCGCATTGCCCCTGTAAATATTAAGCGAACTTTACTGTCAGGGAATACAGGCTTGCTTTCGCCTGCCCTCGGCTGTCGCCTTCTAAAAGCGTCATAAACCTTGTTGTATGGCTTGAACGGCTGATTGTTTACGTCAAGACTTTTGCTTGTGCGCTTGTTGATTCTGTTAACGCCTTCTGCCGCCGCTCTACGCATCGCTCGCTTGTGGTTCTTTGTAAACGTGCGGCCTAGCTTATCAACCATCTTGCGAAGGTCACGAGGCTTCGTGTCGATGTTAATTTCGATCATCGGTTTAACCGATTGATTGCGACGATTTCTTTCTCTTTATCCGTAACCTGACCGTCATTGTCAGCGTCGTACTCAATACCGTCTTGAAATACTGCGTCAATCTCTTCGCCGTATCGCGCTTTATAGAAGTCGATCATCGCTAAAAAGCGGTCGTCATCAACCCAATTTGTAAGCTGTGGCAATGCGTACTTCCACAACACTAGATAAGAGGCTGAACGAGTCCACTGCGAATCAGTCAAATAAGATGGGTCCATCTCACCAGCGATACCTTTACGGTGCCACCACTGGTTCCGAATCTCGCGCTCTATGTCTGCCTGCGCTCGTGGGTGTTCGTCAGAAAAGCTAGTGATGCCAAAGTCTAAAATGTCTGGCACTAACTCTACAAGATTGCTGTCGTCACTAAATGCCATGCCATCACCATTTAATTTTTGCCGCCCAATAGATTTTATCTAAGGGCGTTGCGTTCTTTAGGGTATCACCGTGTCGTGCATACCAAGCCGCTCGCATGGCCTTGTCGCGGGCCGACTCACCATCTCTAGGTGGGTAAGTCTTCGCGCCTTGAGCGCCAAAACGTAGTAGCTTGATTACACCTTTGTAGCGAGCTAGAACCGCGTGTGAGCTAGAGGCGTGTCGTGGCGTACGCTTTGCCACGTTGTAATCCTCAAACTGTTCACCGCGATAATTAACTGCCATATAAACCTCTGAGTAAAACGGCCCCGAAGGGCCGTGTACATCTTAGAGTGCCGCGTCGAAAAGCATCTCTACACCGTAGCTGTCATCAAGCTCTGCAACACCGTAAACGGCTGTAGCGTTAAGCTCAAACGCACGGAGAGAGGCGTTGCGCTCTGTCTCGAGGTTGAAGTCACGCTTCATTGCAATTGCCATTGCCTCACGGCCAAACACACATCCCTTGGCATCATCTGATCCGTCAGGAGTGATGTTAGCTGACTGGTATACGTCGATACCTGCGATAGAACCTACGAAGCCGTTGCGCATTGCTTCGTTTTGCAGGTCGCCACCGTTGGGGTTCGCGAACGTGTTAGTCAGGTTAGCTGACAATTGATAAGCGTGGAATGGGTGAATCACTGCTGAGATTGGGCCAGTAACTTTGTTGTTACGCAAAGTAGCCGCCGCTTTGAACAAGTCAGCAACGGTAATCTCTTGACCCGCCGCACCGAGTGAAGCCGAGAAGCCATCGAACAAAGCGATGATGTCTTGGTCCATCTTAGTGGCGATAGAGTTACCCAATACAGTTCCAAGCTCTTGAGCAGGGTTGCCCGCGCCCATTGCCGCGAGGTCAGTCAGTACAACTTGCGCACCAACTTCACCGACAGTAACAGTGACGCTAGAGGTTGATACTGTGCTTGAAGACATATCAGTGCCTTCAGTCAGATCAGCCGCCGCAACCGCTGGGTACTTAGGTACTTGAATGGTCTTGCCAGCAACATTGCCGATGTCATAACGAGTGATAAGGCCAGCCATGAGCGATTGCTCTTCGGCAGTGAAACGAGCCTGCATGATGATATTTGCAAACAGATCGTCGAGTGTTGTTGAAGTAGTAGCCGCCATGATGAAAATCTCCTGTGATTAGCGGTTTATTTATTAGCTAACATCATTGCGCGATAGGCTTCTTTGCCACCGCTATTCCAGTTAGCTTCCATTTCGACCGCCGACATAGGTTTCGACGTGGAACCACCTACCGCTGTCTGCGATCCTGCGCCACCTGATGACGCTTTCACGAAGTGCGGGTTCGAGGTCAAGAAGTCACCGACTAACTGGTCAACTGACAAAAGCTCGCCCTGTTCGTTATAGCGTGGCGTTCCGTTCGCATCGTAAACTTCTGCGGTGCCGTCTTCAGACAGCCGAACCGAACCACGTAATAACTGACTGACTTGCTCTGCCGATACTGCATTGTTTCGGCTTGCCGCTGACAGTAATGCCCCATCAACTAACTGCGTTTCGAGGCGTTGCTTGTAAGTCGATATTTCTTGATCTTTCTTCTCGACGGTCTGCCTCAGAATTGACTCGAACTCTCCGCGCTCTTTCTGCTTCTCGACTTCAGCTTCTTGCTGTCGTTGTAGAAGAGACTTTGCCTCATCGAGGTCGATACCATCTAGGCGCTTTTCATATTGTCGCTTAGTGCGAGCAACACGATCAGCTACTATTCGGTCCAACTCATCTTGCGTAAACGTCTTTGAATCCTGAACTTGTGGTGTTTCCACTGCGGCTTCAGTTACCGCCTCTGCCATGATTTCATCGCTCATGTTACGAATCCTCTTTCGAGTGGGTTAAATTATATCAAATCAGCGCGATTTACGCTTTTTCTTCTTTTTGTCTTTCTTGTGATACGGCATAGCTTTCTCCTATTCTGGAATTGGCACCCACCAGTGCCGACAGTTGTAGCCACCTCGTACACGGAATGGGTCGCCAGTGCGCTTACCTGCCCAGCTATCATTCCATATTTCGTATATCTCGTCAGTAGTGTATTCCTTGCCGACATGATTGCGACAAAAGGGCCGTGTGCTTTCTATCGTATCACCCTCGTATCTAAACTTGGTAATGCCAGCCTCTGCCGCCGCCGCCTGCTGTATTGACGAACTAAACTCAAACAGTGAGTCGTGAAGCATGGTCTTTGAGTATCGCTGTAAATCCACGTCAATCAGGCTGTTAAGCTCTGCAAGGCTTGCTGAGAATGGCGTACCTGACAGCGTGTTGTTGTACACCTGTTGGTAAAGCGCCTCTACAAAGTCGTCAGCCAATGCCTCGTGACCTGTGAAGCTGAACTGCTGTAACTGGCCGATGACGCTCTGCGGAACTCTAAAGGCCGCAAATTGCTCCATGAACTCTTGTGTCAATGCTACGGCGTCAGGGTACTCACGGATGATGTCGTCTATGACTGCGAGGTATTCGTCACGAACAAGGCCGTCGATCTGTGTCCTAAGTGCTAACGCCGCGTCAAGGTCAAACAGCTGACCGTCACGCAAAGGCAAGCCAGCCATCAAGTCAGTTAGGCCGCGCCGCAACTGCTCCATAGCGCGCAAAAGGCGACGCTCATGGTTAGAGGTCGCCCCTGCGAGTGCCTTGGTGAGTTCCTCACTGTCCATCAGTTACCGTCTGCACTGGCTCGACGAGCGTATCGCCACCAGCGATATCCTCAAGCCCGATCTTCTCGCGCACTTCGTTAGGCGTCACCATTCCACTGTCGATGTGGTACTTGTAAATCTGCGTCTCTTTGGTGAAGTCACCGACCGCTGTGGTAGCCTCTTCAATCTCAGCGTGTGCCTGTGCAAGCACTTGGTCATCAAGCACAAGGTCTGCGATCTGCTTATCAATCTCACGCAACAACGTAACTGACTTGACACCACTAGCGCGAGTCTTCTGTAGGAACTCAAGCTCTGTCCCATAGTCACGAATGTCAAAGCTGTCAGGATAGCTGACCTCTACCTCGTGCAGGTTGTGACCTTGCCAACGACACCACAACTCCCACAGCTGTTCTTCAGCCAGCTCAAGGATGTCGGCCTTTTCTGCTAGCTTGGCGTTCAGCATTTGGAACTCAGTCTGCATGGCAACGCCTGACTGCGTCATTGCCTCTGTGCCGCGCACTGCGCCCATGTGGGCCATCCTATTGATCGAGTCGATCTTGTCCTCTATAGAGGCTCTGATGGCGTCTAGGTTAGCTCCAGACGGTTGCATCTGGTACGGCTTTAATCCCGCGTCGATATCATCGCTAATGTTGATGACTGCACCAGCACCAGCAGTTGCGTCAGTGTCAAAGGTCTTCACGAGCGTCGGGTGGTTAGAGATGCGGATAAGCTGTTCAATTTCCGATAGCTCTTGATAGATGGCTTGTTGCATATAGCTGATGTCAGAGATGTCGCTGATACCAATGCCACGAACGATTGATCGGTTAGCAGGTATATTCACCGCTGGTATCTTGCCGATAGGGTTGTCGATAGTCTCGACGATGGTTGCCTCGTCACCGTGGTAGCGGACAAGCTGAATCTGCTCTTTGGTCCAGATACGGAAATACGTCTCTGTCGTCGTGCCGTCAATGCGGTTTACTGACTCGCGCACCTTCATGTAGGTCAGCTCATGGCGACCGCTTGGCATTCGCTCATACTTCCAGTCATAGACATTCTCTGGTGTTATCAGCGTGACGTATGGGCGTATCTCTTGGTCTAGCTCTTCGGCTCTAGTGCCTGCCGTAGACTGTGGCTTGTCCATAAAAATCCACACGTGGCCGTACACGCTCGACCATATCTGAGCCTCACGCATAAAGCTGTTGAAGTTCTGGCCGTCGAGGTTAGCGTCCTTGATGAATGCGATAAGGTCTGCACTGCCTTCCATCTGCTGAAAGTTACGAGTAGGCGGCTGACGCCATAGGAACGAAGAATAAACGTGGACCACGTTGCGGCAATGGTTGTCCAAGGGAGTCAAAGCCAAGCGTCGCGAATATGCGTTCTTGTCTTCATTGAGGTAGCTGGTCAGGTAAGAGCCATCGCGATAGTCTTGCCCACCCATGTATGACCGAACATAAAACTCCCAGCGGTCCAGATTGTTTTCGTAGTCGGGATGCTGGTACTCAATATCTTCGTAATACATTTACGTCCACCTCTGCGGGGCTTGCGGCTTATTCGCCTTTCGTATGGGGAATAGATATTCAACGGCGTAGCCTAGTGCATCATTCATGTGATCGAAGCCGTCCTTCTCTGGCTGGCTGGTGCCTTCCTTGTAGGTGTGGCGTTCCAATGATTCGATCACCTTCTTGCACTTAGGGTCTACAAACAAGCGCCGCTGACCATCTTTAGACAGTAGACGCGAGTTTACGCTGTTTATCCTATCTCTAACCGCCGCGTGTGATGACCTTACTTTTACATCAAATCCCGCGTTTTGCAGAATGGACAAATCCGTTCTACCCCCTGCGCTCGTTTTCCGTTGACGCGATGCAGGGTCAGGGTATATGACTATTGTACCATTTCCGTAGCGTGTGCGAATCTCTGCGACCATCTCATCGGTGTTCGAGCCAAACATAACAATCTCGTCGAATACGTGCAGTGTGTCGCCTCTGCGAGTCATCAGTACAGCAGACATCGGATCAAGGTTAAAGTCCATCCCGACGTGGATGACAGGGTGTTCACCATCATGCCTGACTACTGACTGCTCACGCTTGAACCCGTAGTAGATGATGCCGCTGTAGTTGACGAACTGTGCTTGGTATTCTTGCTGAAATGTTCGGTCGTCAAGGTCTGCTTTGGCGCTCGTAATCTCATCTGGCGGCACATTACCGCCCTCAATGGTCGTGTACTGGTAAGACTGCCAGCCTTCATCTTGGTCTATTCCTTTTCCGTACAGATCATAGAAGTGATTGCGGCCTTTGGGCGTACCTATAAACAAAGCGGAACCCTGCTCACCCCTGCCAGAAAGAGAAGGTCTTATAACTTCGTACCATGCCTCTGGCTTCATGTCGGCAAACTCATCAAGCACCACGAAGTCGATTGCTCGTCCGCGAAGGTTGTCGTGTTTCTCTGCGCCCTTGATCGAAATACTAGATCCGTTTTTCAGCGTAACAGTGAGCGACGTTTCGTTAGTCTTGGCAATATACTCGCGAGGGATTTGTTGTGTGAGCATGTCCCATGCTATATCGCGGCCAGCGCGGAACGTAGGGGCTATATACCATACATTTTGATTGGGCTTACCAAGCGCACGACTGATTAGCTCTGCTGTGCTGAGAAAGGTCTTGCCGAAACGTCTACCCGCGACCACTACACGGAAGCGGGCAGGGCATACAAAGATGTCAGACTGTGGTGGGGTCAGTTGCATTAGTTAGCTGTATGACGACAGGCGGCAGATCAGTGACTTCGTTTTGCTCTTCCTTCATGTCTGGCAGGTACTTATTGAGCAATCTTATGCGTTGCTCGTTTGCAACTTTAAGCTGTTGAAGGCGCTTGTCGAAGTGCTCATCAGACTCAGGGTCTAGCTGTTCGATTTTCTCAATGTTATCAAAGACGTAATCAAGCCGACCCCGCTCCGCTAAATAGCTTCTGAGTTCGTCCTGCCTAATTCCTCTTTCACGTTGCGCTCTAGTCTTCGCCATCGTCCATTGGTGACGGTATACCTGCGGCCCACAGTAGGCCATGCGTTTGCCCGTCTCTTACCTCTCCGCGTTTGATGTCTTGGTCTGACATTGGGTAGGTCTCCACCGCGCCGTCATCGAATGCGACGAGATAGCTACCTTCATTTCTTGGCATACTGCCTTGCTCTACAGGATGCCAATCTATCGTTACGGTCTGCAACATATAGTGTCCCCCGCGCATATTATACCAAGATATTGTAATCACGCATAAAAAAGCCCGCACTAAGCGGGCAAGGGGTTTCTCACACCCAAGGAAGCTACGGAGATTAGCAAGTTATTTATAGTGGCGGTTGGTCGTCATCAGTGTTCCGATGATCCGCCATGTTCTGCCTCAGATGGATATGGGGACCAGAATGACTTACCGTACTTGTAATACGCGCGTAAGTATTTGCGCATCGTCATGTCATGGACATCGAAGATTTGTGAGAGCGCCCATACCTCTACGCCCTCGCTTTCCATCTGAGCCGCGTCGCTTACCTGCTTATAAGTCAGCTTCACAATCTATGACCTTGTAATCAGAATGGCAGTTGCGACCATTAAATCTCGTCATTGGTCAGCGAGACAAGTCTTTTCATAAATTCTGCGCCAGTCAGGATGTCCGTCCCTGCCATTTGTCCTCTCCCACAATTCGACGAATTCACAATAAATGTCTTGCTCGCTGACGGCCTCTTCGTAGTCACCCTGACCAGCTATCCCGAATGCTATCACCACTAACAGGAAAATCACCGCATATTTGATATTCGGATGTAAGTGCATCGCAGTACCCCTTCAATTTTGGATTGTTTCTTAGTTTTTTTAACGCTCTGATTTCAATCGTTCTGATTGTTTGACGGCTTACACCCATTACATCCGCGATTTCTTGATGTGTCATGTTGTAAGGAAAGTCGATAGCTCGTGACATTACTCTACCTCGTACGGGTCATGGGTGCTGGGATACTTCATCAGCCAAGTACCTTGCACCTTGTCGACATATTTAGTGCTCACGTCATGGCCTTTACCCCAGCGCAAAGCACTCTCCAAAGAATTAAAGACGATTGTTGTCATCGCTCTCCCCTAAAAGAAAAGGCCGCTTATGCGGCAGACTCGTCGATGAATCGCTTGGCGTAAAAGATCACCTCAGTGATAGTAAAATCGCCGTAGCCGTTTTGCTCGTATTCCCACACGTCACCAGTATTGTCGGTAAGTGTGATGTCGATAGCGCGACCATCATCGAAAATGTCAGACACTTTCGCCATGCGCTTTTTGCCAAGCGCCTTTGCAATTTTTGATTCGATAGTAGTCATGATCTTTTTCCCTTGGTTAGTGGCTGTGTCCCCAGCCGATGTAGTTAATCTACTACCTGCAATTATCCTTTGCAAGCATTTTCTTATCTTAATTTGATAATTATATGGGGAAGGGAAAGCGCAATGGTCTGGCGCAGTCAGATTACTTAACCGTAGTGGCGCGCGATCTCTGCGATGAAGTGGTCTTCGTTGGGGTGACGTAACAGCCGCTTGAGGTATTCTTCCTCACCGATGCCCTTGTCTCTGCCCAAACGAGCCAGTAGCTCTGCGGTCTTGTCAGTCACAACGATGTGGTGCCGTTCTGCAAAAAACTGTCTTTGGCTTTGTACACACATAACAACATCCTCTTGTTTCGTTGTTATTATAACAAAAGCAAGCAATCAGTTATAGGAAATGATTACATGGTCGGGGTTCTGCTCTCTGAGCTTGATCTGCTCGCGGTAGTGCTTGGCAATCTCATCACGAACGGCTTTGTTTTCTTTCAGAATGCCACGCGACTTCTCCCGCAATATCTCCATGTGGCCTTCACCTAAATGCTGATTGCAGAAGTCAGTGAACATAACGGGCGACTCGGTGAATAAGCGGTGACAGGTGTAACAGCCTGTCAGTAAATTATCGAGGCTATACCTTACGACTTTATTTCTGCGACCATATATGTGCATGGCCTGATTCGTCTCTGTGTTGCCACATCGCACACAAGCGCCGTCACGTAGCCTCACAGCCTTGCTACACCAAATATCGGCGTTCGTTCGCTTTATTGCCATAATACGTCTCTTGGGTGAATTGTCGTTCGCGTAGTATTGCTTTCTCTATATTGCCGCACTCACACGACCAGCCTTCTAGCTTGCCGCCCTTAGCTGTGAACATCGGCACCATGTCTTTATGGCACTTAGTGCATACCATGATCTTCCCGCATTTCTGACATAGGGGTGATGAGTGCCGCAAGCCAACTCTGAGTAAACGAGTCGATGTCTACATCTATAGTGATGCCCTCAGGACACATGACCTCGACATATACATCGGTCAAATCTTCGTTGCGCATGTTGCTTGTTGCTCCAATGATCGCCTCCACTCTGCAAACAACTGAACCGCCATCAGGTAGCGGCATCGAGAGTATAGGGAGTGTAATCATAGTCGCGGCCTAATAGTGGTTCTGTGAACTTCTCCGTCTAGCTTATCGTATGTAATGACCTTTGCGCCACGCTGTGACATCCATCCTCCACGAGCCTCATAGCTTGACCTGCCTGTTAGTGATGGGTGCATTTCTGCAATAGCGCCGCCGTCTTCTATCACGCGCTCATGGTGGTAATGTCCCATGTGGATATAAACGCCAGCCGACGCTTTGCCCCACATCTCTCGAAAACGTGGCTCGCTTGCAAATAGCTTGTGCAGGTTTGCTAATTTCATCTTGTGGCCGTGGTGAAATCCAAGCATACAATTGCCATGCAGATAGGCGTAATACGGGAATGCGTTGTCTATGACCTCTACACGACTATTCTCAAACAAGTGCTTTATGTACTTGCGGAGCCATACGCTAGAGCTAATGTCGTGATTACCCTCTGCGACTACCACTACGACCCTCTCAAATCGCTTCAGCATCATTTTCACGGCTTCCCTAACTATCGACATAGATACGTCAACAATCTTTGTGTAACGCGTGTCCGCGTCCAAAACATGGCCGCCACCACTTGTGATTGGCTGTAGGTTAATGCCGTCAAAGTGTATAAAGTCACCTAAGATGTTCAGCAAGCCCGTCTTTGATTTAGGACAAGCCGCCAGCATATCGTGCATAGCGTTTAAAAAAATGTCTGCGGCTATCTTGGTGTCAAAATTGTCGCCTGTCTCCGCTTCCCAACACGCCGATCCAACGTGAAAGTCCGTTATGGTCAGCAGTGAAAGCAAGTTGTCATCTGATTGCTTTGGCGGCTTTGTCGGTTTAAACGGAGGTACTAAATCGAGGCTTTGCTCCATGCGCTCCACGAGCATTTCAAGCTGTCTTTCTTTGTCTGACTGGCTCTTAACCCACTGGGCCGTGGGCTTTCCGTCAGTGTACAGCGTAGAGACACCCTTGACCGTGTAGCCATCTGGTACGGAATGCACATAGTCATGCTCTGGACTGTAACCCTGCAAGCTGGCTTTCTTCTGCACCGCCTTCAAATGGTCGCGGACAGTAGTCCTACTAATACCAAGGTCTAGTCCTATTTCGCGGGCGCTCATGCCCTTGTCTACTCGGCTCGCTACTTCTCTCTGCCTTTCGGTTGTGCAAAACTGCAATAAGCTCATGCTTATCCCCCTGCTAGCTTGGCGTACTCCGAATTGGTAGGTTTGGTGAGTTTGACACCCAGATCAATACACCACGCCTCTACTTGTTGCATGAAGTATAGCATTTCCCCCCTATCCAGCGTCGATGTGCGCCGAACCTGCGCTGGGATGTTGGTACTGCCGACCTCAATATCCTCTGTGCCGAGGAACTTGTACTTCACCATCAGCTTCATTTCTTCCTCTGTGCCAGTGAAGCCACCCTTCTTTTTAAAGTGCCTAAGCATATCCCTGACCCAGACATGGAATAGGTCGTTCTGACTCATTGAGCGGCGTGGCTTGTACTCTTTGACCTGCCAAGACACTGGCTTGTCCCAGCACCATTCTTTTTCGAGAAACGTCTGAAAC
>Ga0208973_1000626_pt1 | contig 17655 bp, 29 predicted proteins | sample AOAMet_66_BLW_10_2_FD_188233 | JGI IMG/M metagenome (GOLD analysis project Ga0208973, IMG submission 188233) | Ammonia-oxidizing marine microbial communities from Monterey Bay, California, USA - CAN11_66_BLW_10 (SPAdes) | ecosystem: Environmental > Aquatic > Marine > Intertidal zone | place...
ATATCAAATATCTTCATGTTACTTTACCTTGTTTAGCCTTTGTATTGCTTTACTTGCTGGATTCATACGTTTTGTGCGCTGTGCTTTTTTAGCTATTCTAGCACCCATCTTTGCTTTAGTTTTACGTAAAGTCATTCTTTTCTTCATATCAATGGGTTTAGCACATTGTGATGGATCGCTCACAACTCTGCCTTTTCGTTGTCCCACACTACAGCGAAATTTTCTAACAATTTTATTACCTTTGCGAGCCCAGACTAGCTGTGCTTCAACAACAGGTTCTTCTGATGTGAGTTCGTTTAAGTTCATATAGTTATTTATTAGATTTTTATGACATTAATAATGTTGCTAGTAATGTTAGTACACCAGCAAGAACTGTGCCGCCAGTTCCCATCATTATTTTATTTGTTGTGGCATTTGCTTTAATCATTTCTTCACGCATTTTAGAGAATTCACGGATGCCTTCTTCTCTCATGGAAGTCACACTTTTTTCAATATTATTAAGGCGGGTATCAATATTGTTAACTTTTTCTTCCAAGACACGATACCTTTCAGCACACAGGTCAACGTGAGCTTCTAAATTCTGTTTCTCTAACTGGGTTGTCCCAATTGTAGCTATAGACATAATTCTTCTCAACTGTGTCTTCAGCACATCGTTGTGCCTTGTTAACAGTAGCCTTTTATGTAGCCTTTTGATATCGGAGGCTTGTGGCGAACTCCGTAGTCTTGTGCCTTTTATTTTGCCGTAACATATTGTTTTTTCTTAATACTATTTATTGATGTCTACGTTTTCTTAAAGTATATGTTTAATAGTTTTTCGTCATAAGTCTCAAATGTATTAGTGACAAAGTTTGCGGTTTCTGTCAGATAAGGTGTAAATGCTACGCCGTCAAAATCATTTTCTAAGAAATGTACTGGATTATCGTTTAACATGTAAACGTCGGCATGCTCTACTGCAAATTCAATTTTCCACACATGATGTAGTCCTTTATGCGCTGAACCGAAGCGGTAATCAACTACATCTTGTGCTTCAAGACACTTAACTGCGATAGATATTGGCTGGCTTCTCATGCCAGCTAGCTGAATAAGTGTATTAAAATTTTGTTTTTGATTATATGCTATAACATTTTTTGATTTACTATTATTGTCAGTAATATCAACTAGTGTATAGACTATGTATTGTTGTATCAAATGACACCTTAAACTAGACTTCTTCCAAATGCTCTGCCAGCAGCAAATCCACCAGTGAACGCTGCAGCACCAACAGCTGCTCTTTGCGCAATTTTTCTAGCAGTAATTTTTGGCTCTGCGCTAGCAATATTTGGATTAATTAATCCGCCTGCTTTACTAAATTGTTTAAATGGTTCATACAGTTCACTACGTATAGCATTAGCTCTATAATATTGAATTATTTTAGTTGCTGCTAATTGTTTTTGTCCTGCTTGTAATCCTTGCCATCCAGTTGCCATTCGTCTAATAGACTTATAATTAGCTTCTTTAATATCAAGACTGCGTTCAAGACGCATGAATAATCCACTAGCTTGTTTGGGATTTTGACCAGCAGCTATGGATCTTAAATATGTTTTTAACTGTTGCTCTGGTATACCAACTCTTGCTGCTTGTGCTTTTTCAGAAGCATCAATACCAGTTTTAGTTGATATTTTATGAAGTGCGTGATAAAGATCATTGCCGTCTCTACGATAGTTTTTAAAGTTGCCACCGCCAGCAAGTGTTCTTTTAGCATAATCTTGCGCCATAGGTTTAGTACTTGGATTTTGTGACATTATATGCATTGTTAGCAAGTTCATGAACGCAAAGTCCGCAGTGTTTCTTAAATCAACAGTTTCAAGTTGTTGACGAGTTTTGTACATTTTACTAGCTTCATTGAGATCATTAACAAACCCAAATTTTGGTTCGTTAGCCTCACTCATAGTATGTCCGCCTTCGATTTCTGCCCATTGCTTTGCTGTATATTGTTCCATAGTAGTATTTATAAGTTTGGCGTCCAGCGATGTCTTGGTACAAGTTTAATTTTATCTCTACCTACTACATAACCTTCGCCACCACTTTCACCTTTTGTAGTTGCTGTTACATCAGCTGGAGCATTGTCTAGCTGATCAATAATATTATTTTTTACTGTCATAATTTGTACAACTAATCCTAGTATAGCATTTAATCCATTACTGTCACTAGCCATTAGTTTTGCTTGTTGTCCAGCACTTACTTTACTAGTTTTTAACCAGTCGAAAAAACCACTTTGTAATTGCTTTAATTTACCCTGTTTTACCATTTGATTTACATATGTATAAATGATATTACCTTTATTACTAAGACCCTGTTCAGGTGTTAACCAACCGTCAATTGCTTGAGCATTAGCATTAGTTGCTTTTATAATGTCTTCTACACTGCTAGTATCTACTTTTGCTTGATGTGGTACATATGTTTGACCCATAACTACAACTTCATTAGTATTAATTCTTTTTGTATCTTTAATAGGAGTGCCAGTTTTGTCGCCAAACTCTCCGTATATACTGTGTGCCGCAATACCAATACTACTTGCGCCAACTCTTTTACCAAGATCACTGTTAGCGTCTATAGTATATAGAACACTATTTGGTTCAAATTGATATGTGTCGTTGTTTGATACGTATGGTTTGCTTGGTGAGTATAATAAATCACCATATATAAAGCCACGCAGATCGTTTGGTGTATTACGTTGCATGATGTCAAATACATCACCCATGTTATTAGCAAAGTCCTGTCTCCAGTCTTCGCCTTTACCAGTACTCATAACAAATGATTTTAATTCATCACTGCTAGTAGTTTTATTTTTACCCCAGCCATTTTTACCAGTTAGTACAAACGTTCCGTCTGCTTCTCTGCCCCAATAGATAGTAGGATTGCCGTCCCATTTAATGGCTACATCATTTGAATCTTGACCAAGTCGTTGTAGTATACTTGCCGCTCTAAGAGCACCAGCACTGCCTTCAGCAAATACTAGATCTTCTAAGTGCTGGTATTCACGCCCTACTTTAGCTTCCGTTAAAAACTGGTTTGCTCGCATTAGCCTTGTTCTTTCCAATTTGGATCGTTAGCTCTGATATTTGCTAATAGCTCTTCGCCTTCTGTACCCAATGCTGCTACAATAGCTTCCACACTGCCCATGTCTTGTTTGCGGGCATTAGGGCCTAATAATAATTTAGCAATCTCATCAATGTCACTTGTAATAAATCCATCTGGATCTTTTTTACCGTTTGGTAAACGCTTGAACAATCCAACATAGTTACTCCATAACATGCCTTTTCCTTTAGCAATAATACTAAGCATCTGTTGCTTGTTAACACCTTTAAACGGCGATCCTTTTGGAATATTATGTGTATGGAATTGTGCCGCATTAGCAGCATTTGGTACTACCATAATGTCTACTTGGTGTGTATTATCACCAATTGGTGTTTCTACGTGTACACTAGTACCACTTTGTCCTGTATTAAACCCTGCTAAGTCAAATACTTGACGTAGCTTTTTACGGATATCAGCATCTTTGGCGTCCGCCATATTAAAGTGTTGCTTTAGCTGATCTACATCTACAATCATATCCAAGTCACCACTTACTTTACCAGGTGTTGGAGTTGCTCCACTACCAATTGGTATAGCAGTACTACCAGTTTTTGCCAGTACTGAATTAATTGATTTCATAATGCCAGGTATTAGTTTGTGATCAAAGCCCACACTGTCAGGGAATACATTACCGCCTTCTCTAAGATGTAAATCTTCTTGTCTTAATCTTTTAATGCGGCTCCCACGACGGATTTTGCGTTTGCTCATTCCGCCTAGTATGTCTTTAATCTTCACAGCTTTGATACCCCTCTTTTAAACTTCCGAGGATCCTTGGTGCGAATTGAATTAATTAATCTTTTATTCAAATCTGCCGCAGTTTCATTATCAAATGTCTCATTAATTAATTCAATTAAGTTAATTGCCGTAGCAATTACTTGTTCAGCATTTGCTTCAACAAGTTGCCGTCTGTCACGCTTTGGTGACATAGAATTAATTTCTTCTAAAATAGATCTCGTTTTACGTTTCATATCAATACTATTTATAAATATTGTTGTTAAAACATTGGTGGATAGTACTTATAGCAACTTTGCATTTCCTGATCGTGAACTTAGGATCCATAGGCAATAAGAATTAATACAGCTATGGGATGCGGGCAACAATTCAGGCTAATATCTTCGCCCGTTGTTCGTACATCATATTATAGATACATATAAGGTCAACGGCATCAATGTTTTAACAACTATTCCCTTCGTTTAAGTAAATTTTGTAATCTTGCGGCGTTTTCCACTGCGGTATTATCAGGCTGTGCTGACTCAGTACCAGCAGGGCTAACAGTTGCTTTATTCTTTAAGCTCTGATAGATGCTGGCTACTTGTCCTTCTTCACCTTGTTCTTCTTCATCCAAGTCTGTAATTCTAAGTGTATTCATATCATAGCCCAAGTCTAGTTTAGATCCAACACCACTACTACTACGTGTTTTCATAAACTGTATCTGTACACGGCCACGTTCACGCATTGCTCTTGAGCTAAAGATACCAATTAGGTTGTCTGCTGTATTAATCTTACTAATACCACCAGCAATGTGACTGTGATCAAACTCTACTTCATCAACAGCACCACGATTCAACTGAGACGCTGTAACAAACAATATGTTAAGCTCAATAGCTAAGTTACGTAGTTCTTCACTTACATACTTGTCTTTAATAAACTGATCGCTTGGATTAACTTTAACGCTAACAGGCATCATAAGATCCAAATAGTCTACAAACAATCCATCAATTTTAATGTCGTTTTGTATCTGATATTCTTTAATATATGCCTTGATGTCATTAATAGTTGCGCCGTTAGGCATTTGTATCATTTGTAGTACGCCTGCTTTTTTGCCAGACATTCTAACTTTAAGTGCTGTGTCATCAGCATTGCGCATAACATCTTTAGTACTCTGGTTAGTAACCATAGCATCAATACGCATACTACATAGTTCTTCACTAAGTTCTAAACTTACATACACTACGTTCTTGCCAGCTAAACTCCAGTTGAGTGCCATGTTTTGCATAAACAAACTCTTACCACTACCACTACCACCAGCAAAGATGTTTAGTTCGCCTGGATTAAATCCGCCATACAATACTTTATCAAGGCTTTCCCATCCAGTACTGTTTTGTCCACGATTGTCTTTAATTGCTTGTATACGTCCTGCTGGATCGTCCCAGTAGTTAAGCCCAAAGTCTTTTGCTAGTCCAATACCAACAGCATCTTTAATTAGTTGCTCAACACTCCCGTACTCATGCCGTTCTAGTTTGTCCGCACTTTCCAGGATAGCACCCTCAAGTGCCTTATGTCTACAAAACTTTTCGTATTCATCCATAAACCATTTTTTATGGTCATCAGTAATCTTTTCTCTTACATCGTCAAATTCAATTCTTACTTTGGCTTTAATTTGTTCATGTGTTGGTAAATCGCCGTAGCCATCTACGTGTTCTTGTATAAAGTCCATAACAGGCTGATACTTACGAACAAAGTATTTGCTGTTTGTAATCGCATTACAACGAACAAACAAATCCTTGTCAGCAAGTAAAAACTCTAGATATAACTTTTGTAAATCTTCTGTGTACTCTTCACTCATTATTTGTTAGCTTCTTCAATATATATTCCTCTCGAGTGTAGATCATTCGCCAGGCAGTGTCTTTAAGTGGCACTTTACCATGCATATCCATAGTTATAGCGTATTCCCAGTAATTTGTCAACCAGATAAACTTACCACTGTGATCACTACGAGTTGGCATCCAAGCAAAATGCTTGGTCCAATAACTGTGTAAATCAGCATATGCGCTAATGTGTTTCATCTTATCTACTTGTCTCCAAAAATTTTCATCTCTTATATTATAATCATCTACAATAGGATTTTGCAAGTAGCTGGATCTTCGTTGTGTTTGTTTCTGCACTGTCTATAATACTCCTCACTGTGAATAGTCTACCATATTTTACAGCAGCATCTGCCGCATCTTTACAGCCTTCCCATGGAGGAAAACTGACTGACCAACCTCTGCGAATAGCTGTTTTAACTAAGTCCATGCCTGCGCTATCTGCGTCTGGCACAACTATAACTTCTTTTTTTAGATCGTCAATAATATCACACTGTATATTACTTGGTGTATTGCCACTAGTAGCAATGCCATTTACTAACAATGCGTCCATTTGACCTTCAGTAACGATCGTATACTTATGAGTACGTTGTTTGTCTAGATTATAAACAAAGTGCTTGGGCATCTGATGATAGTATTTTGGTGTGGCTTTGTCAGGTGTTTGTCCTACCCAACGTGCTGTATACCCTACTGTTTTTCCTTTATAGTTAAACGGCAATATGATACGATTTCTGAAATGGCTTTCTGGTGTCCACTGCCAACCATTATAGAAACTCATTCCACGCTCTTCAACATACTGTACTGCTTTTATAAAACTTTCCAGTTGTCTTGGAGTTAGTGTATCAGTATCCCATTTATCAAAGGTAGTTGCGTTGTTTGGCAATTCCATGGGTTGCCATGTAATTTTAGCTTTTTCCTTACGTTCAGTAGTTGAAATAAACTGTTGTGCTACTTGATCTTTTTCGTTCTCTTTAAGTAATTCAAAATTAACTCGTTGTATTTGAGCTGGATCAGCGCCAAACGCTACCAGTAAATCAGATAACATTGTGTTGATTCTTTTACCAGGGCTCCAACCTGTTTTGTAATTACAGTTAAAACAGTTATATTGAACTTTATCGTCCTGGAACATTATACCGCCACGGCCACGAGTATCTCTACTGTGTCCACGAACATGGCACATTGGACAATTACCACTTGTCCATCCACTTGGGGACTGTTTCCAGCCACCAGGAATGCTCTGGCGTACAAAATCTAAAACTATCATATATGCAGTTTAACTTCTATATAGCACTTTGTCAAGTGTTCCTTCGTTGCCAACTGCTGCAACATAGCGGAAACGTACCCACATAAACATACCATCAAATGTAAACGGCTCTAGTCCAGTGGCACCAGTAAATGTCCAATAATCTTCTGCGTCACCTGGATTAAGCTGAATAGTAAACCAATCGCCAACTGCTTCTGTTGGGCTTTGTTCAAGTGATCCTTCAGCATAAAACTTGCCACTAAAGTTAGTAGTGTACGCTACAACAGTATTTGTGCCGTCACTATTCTGACTTTGGGCTGTACCAGTAAAATTATTTGTTGTATCAGTATCACCAGTTAAACTTTCATCATCTTGACTAGGGGTAATGGTGGTAGCTGTGTTAGCTTTTACTTCTAATACATATGTTAACCGTGCGTTTTGGTCACTATATAGTCCAAATACCAGTGCTTCACTATCGGTATAAGTAATGGTAACATCATATAACGCAGGAGACAATTTACCTAGATCGGACTCAGTTAACCGCATTAATACACTACCAGTATCAGTACTAAGTGTAACAAGAGTTTTAGTTATAATAGCAGTCTTGGTTGTTCTATTAACCACACTTGCTTTAAAAGTTTTATTAGCTAAACTTACTGGTTTGCGACTGTTATCGATAACAAAGAATTCAAAATCATTAGTAACCCCATCATAAGCAATTAATGGCTTATGATTTTGTGAACCATAATATGTTGTACCTCTACGATTTGGTATAACAATTTCACTTCGTTGGTTGTAACTATATGCTTTGCTTTGATAATTCATGTTTCGGATCTCCACTACTATTTATAGTGATAAGTAATAATAATAATGACACATATACCAAACAAATATCAAAAACTACTAGAAAACTTTCCGTTCTTAACTTTAGTTTCGTACGGCGGTAACGAGTACGTTGGAATAATGCAAAATCAGGACCATCAGATGGCCAGTATGTATTGTTTTGATAATATTAAAAATGACAAAGACAAAGAAGAATTTATTGAACTAGGCGAAGAATGGTGGTGGGGAACAAATAGAATGATCCCTATTAACATTATTTTTAAAAGTCAGTGGAGCAAATATAGATCATCACTGGTTACATTTAGTCTTAAAGACTTTCAAGTAGTACATGGGCCAACTATTAGCCTAAGTAACATTTGTCAGAAACGTATTAAACGCCGTAATATTCAGTTAGTACGCAAAGTTAACTAGTACGCAAAATCGCATTCTTTTGCGGATCAACAGTTCTTAGTCGTCTGGCAGTTTTCTTTTCAGCAGCATGTAACAATAGCCCACGCCTAATTTCATTACTGTGGTTAGGCATTGTACTGTGCATAACTTTTGGATGCCAACATACAAAACTACCTTTTGGTCCTTGATGTTGTTTATAATTATCCATAAAGAATAAGTCAAACACACTCTTGTCAGCATACATATTTTGATAATAATCATAAATGTATTTGTGTGACCCAGGAACATAACCTGTTGCTCCATTGGTTTCGTCAAAGTCACATAACATTACCATAAATTGTAATCCTAATAAACCTTCTGTATACTTAAACTCTTTAAATCTATATGGTGTGTCAATATGTGGACGAATAAAATTCATACCTGGATGTAGTACAATAAAGTCACACATATACCATTCCCAATTGCCAGCACCAAATGCCGCATCTGCGGCCTTGCCCAAATCTGGCTTAATAATGTTATCAATAAAGTGATTGCCTTTGGGTTCATCAGTCCAGTAGTATGCCCAATCAACTTCAGCAATCTCTTCTGGCGTCATGTCTTTAACAGTTTCCCATCCAAACCATTTCATGTTCTTGTCGTGTCCACGTTCTGGTGGGTAGTTTTCAGCAGCCCAGGTATTTAATTCTTCAATACACTCGGGATCAAATCTTCCCTCCCACAGTGTAAAACCAATGTCATTGATTTCCTTTACAAATTTTTCTTCATCCATTTTAATATCCTAATTGTTCACATATCAAGTTGATATGTACTATACACGCCATTGCGTAAGAATGGGCGTGACTTTTCTTAAAGTAGTATTCGTTACCAACTGGTTTAGTCCAGACTTCTTGTAGTATTCGTTGCCAGCTTTGATTTGCTAAATGCCGTTTAGCTGGACGTATAATTGCCAATGTTGCTGCTAGTTGCTCTAGTGTAGTAGGACGTAATTGTTTTAGTAATTTTTCATGTCCTGAAAGATGAAAAACTTTATCAACAAAGTCTGTATGCTCTAGTAATTGCCACACTGGCTCTTTATTCATTAGTTGCTCCAGATGATTATTATCCCTTACATCTTTATATATGCTGACATTTAATACGTCTAGTTTAAAAAAGCCTTTGTCATCAGCCATTTTATGATCAATTGTACATAGCCCATTAACTGGATCAACTGGTACACGATGTGTATATACACCTGTATTATGTTTTTTGCTTTTTAATCTTGCTGGTACATGTTTTACTAGTTTTAGTGCTAGTTTTCTGTCAGCAAAGTCTAAGTCAATATCTGGCATGCTTTATCCTAACCAAAATAACTGTACCATAGCGATACTATTCATTACAACAAACCATACTGTTAGTACAATAGCAAAGCCTGCTCGTCTAATCCATGTGCTGATTACACCAAGTATACTGCCTACCAAATACATAGGAATAAAGATCTTGGTTGCTGGATCTAATACTGTATATGTTAATACCGCACTAGCACCAATCAGCATTACGGCTTCAACTAGTTCGCAGTAAAACGCAAACGGCGAAAACTTATAGCTATCTTTAAAAAACTCTATTACACTATTGTACATCTTACGCATTACTGTCTCCGTCTATTATTGTTTTAACCCACTGTACATCTTGTGGTTGTTGTTGTGTTTTTCTACCCCAATGAGTAGCATCAATACTATTTGCTACACGATTGAAACATTCTTCATTCATATTGTTTAGTGCTGATTGCGCTCGTTTACTACAAATAATAATCCAGGGGGATATTTTTCCACTCTCTGCCCAATCTGCGATAACATAACCACCAGCACTTTCCCAGAACGTATCAAAGTAAGACGTCTTACTTGCGTGTTCTACAAATCTTTCTAATGCTCTATCAACTGTTTCTTTTTTTAGATGTTCTCTAATGAACAGCATATACATTCTATCAGTTGCCCAGTCTTTGAGCTTTGCTTGCTTACGTACTAACCAACGTGTGTATGCTTCTGCGTCAATAACATTGGTATTAATACAATAACTACCAAACTTTACAAACGCACTAAAGTACTGACTATCAACAAACTGTGTATACTCTCTTGGCTTGCCTTGCATACCCAAACGATAAAACAAATCAAATGCCAAGAATCCTGCTATAGTTTCAGGAAACTCTTTTTGTAACCATCTTCTTTTCTTTTCACAGATGTGTGACATAAGTGTGCTTTCACGCTTAAAAACCTTGCCACAATACTCGCACTTCATTTTTTCAACAACTCTTTAATCTCTTTTGGTTTCATACCTTGTTGTTCCATCATATCACGAAACTCTTTCTTGTCACCTGTTAGTGCTAAAATTACAAGTTCATCATCATTACATTCTGGATACTGTGTTACTAACCATTCAGCTAGTTTATTCTTTTTACCTTTTTTACCAGGCGGCATCCAATCATGTTTTTGTGCTTTTCCTACACCAGCAATTTGTAAAGACTGTAGTTGTAGTTCTGGATGTTTAGCTAGTAGATTAAAGTTTACATTTGAATAGTCATTAACTAGAATTAAGTACTGTGCTGCGTTACCGCCCTGTACACTACTTGCCCAACGCTGTTGTATCCATAATTGTTTGTCGTACTTTACACGTTCTTCATCATCAAGTGTTTTATACCAATTACGATTTTTAGTATCGATTGCTCGCATTTCGTTAGCAATGCTAAGTTTACCTACCATATTCCAAGTGTCCTTCCATTACCAGCTATTATAGCACAACATGTTAAAATATGCAAGACAATCCAGAACGTTCTGAACCATAATGCTTTAATAACATCGTTGTGTCGTAAAGGCAAAAACTCTGGCTTATCGTCGTCATTAAGTCCAGCTGGCATGCCAACTGTTCTACTCCAAACTTTAAGCCATCGTCTTTGCCCACTCATTACATGGAGTTCTTACGTTCTTGGATTTCAGCACGACGAGTTTTAGTTAGTTTACCTAGCTCACCTAGTGCTTTACGAGCTCTACCAGCAGCCGCTTTAGTGCTTTTGCCTTCCCATAGTTCATGCTCTTTAGTATATGTTTCGTATGCTTCTACGATTTGTTCGTGTAATGTCATTAAATTCTCCTTTGATATTACCATAAATCATCAGTACTCAGTACATCAGGTATTTTATTTGTTTCTTTTACAAAGTAAACACACAGTGGTTTTACTGTGTCTTCAAGTGGTACTGCTAGTATATGTCCATACTTTAATTTAGGAAAATACCATTTCATATCTTGATAAATGTTTACTATTTCTACTTCGTTAAACTCAGGCATAAATCCACTAATTGGATTAATCGAAAATGCCTTAAATCCACGATCATTTAAACTTGTAATAGGCAACACTTCTGGATCGCCTACCATTGGATCACATACAATTATATGCCAGTCTAGTGGTACACTAACTGTATGTTTTCCTATTTTTAACACCGCGGCAGGAGAACTAAAACTTTCCAAAAATACTAATGGTACAAATATATAATCTGCGTTATCCTTGTCGCTGTAATCTAATACACAATAACGTATATCTTCTATTTCTTCTGGAACAAAGTCTAAGTCATAACTTTGATTCTCTACTGTTAATACTTTCATTTATAATTTACTTTCTCTACCCTAAACGGATAATTTGCTTCCTTGTAGAACTTTTTACGTTCTGTTAAGTGGCGTTTACTAAACTTAGCACTACTAGTAATGTCCCAAATTTGTACACTGTCTTTATCTTGTGCTTTACGTATTCCACGTCCAATACTTTGAATTACTCTTACAAAGGACTTGCCAGGCTCCAAGAGAACCAAGTTAAAAATACGAGGAATGTTAATACCCACGGCAGCCACTCCATAGGTTGCGATGATAACTTTATTATTTGCTTCACTAACTTCATCATATTCTTCTTTCCTGTCTTTTGATTTCATACTACCACTAATAAACACAGCATCTTCGCCTAGGCGTTCAATTAGTCCTTCGCCTGCTTTAATTCTGTCTACCAATACAAGTGTATTACCTGTTTCAGCCATATTAGTAATAAGGTCTCCTAAGTAGTCTAAACGATTTTTATCAGTTGTCAAGTATGTTAGTTCACTCTGATAGTTTCCAAAGCTCACACTGTCTTGCATTTGTAGTATGTTAACGTCACACTGCGCAAGTACGCCTTGATCTTGTAGTTCACTTGCAGCTAACTGATGTACAACTTCTCCCAAACTTACTTCCAAGCTCAAACGCTCATAATCTGCTTTGGGTATTGTACCAGTTAATCCCCAACGGATAGGTACATTACGGAACGGACCTGTTAGTAGTTTTTTAAGTACATCAGCTTTTGCTTGGTGTACTTCGTCTACCATAATACATACTAGACCTTCAGAAAATTCATCCAGTCCCCAATCTTGTTCTCCATCACGGAAACGTTTCTCCATGATGTTTAAACTTTGCCATGTACAAATGGTGTGTGTCTTACCAAAGTCTTTTCGGTCACCAAAGTACACACCTACATCTAAACCTAAGTTGATGTAATCTAATTCTGTCTGTGTTACCAAATCTTTATTTGGCACAATAACAATACTGCGTCCATAAGGCTCAATTAGATTACTAAGAGCCGCTGTCATTAATGTCTTACCAGCGCCTGTAGCAATCTCTTGAATACTTTGTGTATTATTAATAAACTTATTGATAATGCCTACTTGATAGTCACGTAGTATAACAGGTTGTCCTGCCGCTGGATGTTTATCAGGCCATGCTCGGTCAGCAAAATGTTCTTCAGTTATTTCTGAAAACTTTAAATCCCAAGTATTGCGATTGTCTTCTATATCAAATTCGTATCGTTGTTCTTGTAGTATTGGAATGATATGACTAAGCGCATTAACAAATGTATTACCGCCCATAGTAAAGTAACCAACACATCCATCCCAACGTCCTAGTTTATAAGCAGGAACATGTCTGGCGTATGGTAACATAAACTTTAATTTCTGTTCACATTTACGACGAGTTTGTAAGTCGAGGCCTTCAACTTTACAGTTAACCTCGTCTTTAAGGATAATTTTACATTTCATATTTAATATACTACACTACTTGTTGGGGGTTGTCAATAATACTTATAATAAAGAAGGCTCGGTAAGATGTCTTACCGAGCCCCAGTTTGTGCAATAGCGTTGAGTGAGAGTGACGCAGACAGAGGAGGTCTACTATTGCACTGTCTATTAGGAATTACGGCGCATACAAGTCATTTCTACGTACCGCTTCCATTTATCGCCGTTCATCTTCTTGAGATCGGCAATCTTGAGTACCATACGCAAGCTCATTTCACGTAGCTTGAGTCGGTTAGTGTGAATATAATCTAGTAGATCTGATTGATCAGACTCACTAAAGTTATATTCGGTTAGCATACCGTCACTGACGATCTGCTTACAACGCAACCACTTTTCGTGCATTGTATCCAGTGTAAGGTCCAAATAGTGACACCGTGACATAATAGCGTCTAGGTGATCTTTAATCTTACCACGTGTCTTTTCAAACTTGAGGTTAGTAATAAAGATAATCGAACCTTTAAACTCGAATTTGTCTGGAATGCCTTCGTTGTGAAGCACACGGCTTTCACTACGCCAGCTCAGGAACCGCTTTGGGCTACTGTCTAGTGCCGCTTTAAGCAAGTTAAGTGATGTCTCATCGTACAATACACTATCACAGTCATCTAGTACAAGCACACTGCCTTCGTTAGAATATTCAAATAGTAGCTTGTACAAACCAATGGCACTTGCGGCACCTTTTTCCATTCCATATTTGCGTCCAGTACCTGTAGTACCTCCGCCCATTTTATTCATCATTTCCGCTTCATTCATTACCTTCTCTACACCGTAGGATTTACCTACACCTGGAGGACCAGTAACAACCATACCACGGACAACACCATCACATGATGCGTATGTCATATCTTCTAATACTTGAAAACGTTCACGCAGACGTTCAATTATTTCTGCGTCTGTTTCAGTTTTTTCTGGCGCTTGTACTTCACCATTTGTCATTAATGAAAAGCAAGTTGTTCCTTTTACATTAATACGGACATTGCGATCTGGCATATCATTATGCTCTTTGCCACATACTGTAATATAAGGGCCGGTTGCTCCGTCCTTAAATTCTTTAGTCATCTTAAAGACCTTGTCAGTTACTGGCATATTGCGGTATGTTCCGTTATGTACTATTACTTGTTGCATCTGTTTCTCACTCCATTTGCTCTGTTTATACATTCATAATAACATCAAGTATTCGATAAGTCAAGCACTTTCTTCTACTCTTACGTAATTAATTACAGTTTCTTTACACTGACTAAACTTGCTGACGTCATGTTGCTTTACTTTACCAGTAAGAATAACGTTACGCCCTTCAAGCAATCCTGCGATATCAGGTTCTTTACTAAAGAAGAACTTCACAATGTTCTCTTCTTTATCAACACAAGTTACCAAGTGAATTCCATATTTGGCGATAAACTTTACATCACGAACATATACACCAAAACGTAGACGTTCGCCACGTTTACCAATAAACTCACTTTTGTCACGTAGATCGTCAAACCAATTGTCTAGGTCATCACGCTTTTTACTAATACGTAAACTGTTGGGTAAACTAGCAATAACACTGACGCCAAAACTATTGGTTTCGTTATTGCCTATTGACTTAATAACACCGTCTTCAAAACTATTAAGTGTACCCATGAGCTTCTTTGCTACTAGTGTACCTTTAAAATATTCACGTATTTCAACAGCACGTTCTTTTTGCTGATCAGTAATTTCTGGCATATCAACTGTGCCATTCATATACTGAAAGATCGCAGTTTTATTATCTTTAGTTTCTTCTCCACGATCACTGTCGTAAAATCCAAACCCACTTTTAATAAACCCTTGCTGATCATCAACATATACAGACAATTGCAAGGCTTGATCTACATTGTAAACTGTTTCTGACTTTTTCATACTGATGACTTCCCACCAAATTTACGGATACGTTCGTTAGCTTCTTCTTGCTTCCACTCAGCTACTTTATCCCAAGCACGACAGCTAGCCCAATTACCACTGTTTGACATTTTTGCGATCATACGGTGAGCTTCTTTCATTGTCAATCCAGACTGATAAAAGTAATCTTTTTTCTCACCGAAATTTCTTGCTTCAATTGCCCACATCTGATTACACTCCTATGCTTAGTGGTGTTAACATTGATGCTGTAACTTTCCACTGTGTTGAAGAATTGTTATCAAGTACAACAACTGTCTTTTGGTTAACTTTTGTAACACGCCCTGTTACTGTAGCATTACGACGTCCTGTAAATGATACAATGTCACCTACCATAAACGAACGTGATGCTTGACGAGCAAGGAATGTTTGACGCAATTTAACTGCTGCAATAATTTGATTTAGCTCATCACGGTCACTGTTTTGGATTGCTTGGATTGCTGTGTTTAACATTACCATTTTGTATTCCTTGCTTTTGTTTAACTTATACTAATGTTCTAGCAGTTCTAGATCAGGAAGTCAACAAAAAACAGAACAAAGGTTTCCAGTGTTTTCAATAGGTTATAAAATAGTTTGAATTAATTTAAGAAACTTTTCCGTATTCTTGTATAGTTTCTCTGGTTAGAATGCCATCTATCCAATTACTTGCCGCATCTTTGACATAACTAATATGCTTATTTGGATATTCAATACCGCCTACCCATGTATCGTTCTCGTAAAACGCTACGCTAAAGACTTCTTCCGATAGCATAATTACGCTGAGTTTTTCTTCTTTGGTATATGAGTCGATAATTTTCATTGTTATTTCTCTTTGGTTAAGCTAGTACGACAAACTGTTGGATATTTACAAAAAGTTTCGTAAAGAGTTGTAGGCGAGTCTTGTGGCTCACCAATTAATAATGCTTCACTAGTAAGAAGTTTTGCATAGGATTCTTTATCATATCCTAGTTCGATTAGTTCATCTTCATATTCGTTAAATGCGGCTTGTTGGTGATGGAATAGATTTTTAAATGTTGTTTCAGAATTAGATTTTTTCTTAAATTGAGTTAAGTTTAAATTTAAACAAAAATTTGACGGTATTTCCAAAACTCTATTGTTAACAGTATCAAACTCCTCAACATCAAATGGGTTATCGTTGTGTAAATCATCAATTTGACGATTTAAATAGTTCGTATTATTATGATTATAGATGTTATCCATATATAATACTAATGATCCCCAAGGTTGGGTTTGTTTTTTTGTAAATCCACAATCCAGTAACTCACCAATAGATAATGATAACACATCTTCTTCAGGCAATAATGGGAGATGCTGTAATACCATATCTATATCAAAATAATCTTTATTAAAATGAAATGGCTTGCGCCGCATATTGATCATTTTAAGGTGTGGTTTTCTGATAGTCTTTTCCCATTGTTCAATTAATTTAACAACCAATGGATTTTCCATATTCAGTTTCCAGGAAAGTGATGCTTTTTCTACTTCTGGATTCTGCTTGTATAAGTTATACGATTCAGAATATTTTTCTTGGTTATGTTCTGAATGTACAATCCATTCACCATCAGTATCTATTTCATCAGTCAATCCAGTAGTAAAGATTAAAGTCTTAGCTGTCATTATTTTTTCCTGTTAACTGTCTTAAAAAAGCCTTCATGGCTTTGAAATGATGCTATCAGTTCTTCCCATTGTTGTGGTGATATTGCAATAGCATGTGGTATTTTTTTATCATCTTCAAACTGTCTGAGATATACAATGTCATCAAAACTGTTAATAATAAGGTCAGAGTAATTACCTCGATCGTCCATAATTGTGATCGTAATCTCATCATGATCCATTTCTACGCTATACATCTGACCTTATACTCCTGTCCACTGTGTTCTTATTTAAGGGATTCAGGTTCATTCAGTAAAGTGAATGTTTAGCATTTCAATACGATCAGTTGCCGCCGCCATTTTATCAAGTTCTTCTTGAATAGCTTCTACAATATCACTGTGTTCACCAATACCAACAGCCTGATGCATATACACCATGATGTTTGTTTTGGCACGTTCTAGCTCACCCTCGGCGTGCATACGTGCGGCTTTTACTAATTGTTCTTTCATTTTATTATCCTTCTGAGTCTTTAGTTGATAGACAACCAAGTACGATAGTAACAATTGATCCAATAAATGGAATCAATGTTGCGGCGGTCCACCATGGATTTAATCCACAATTACGGCATCGTTTAGCTGTTACTGCTAGCATAACCCACAGTAAGGATATTAGCAACGCCATGCCAATTAGAATTACTAGTGCGCTAGTACTTTCAATAAGTGAAGTCGCAATTAATAATACAATGAACGTAATTACTAGTGTACCCCAATATTGACTTCTAGGTACAGAACCAGTAAAACTAAAATGGCTTTTAAAATCTTCTGTTAACATATTTTTTCTTTCTATTATTTGGCTGG
>Ga0208973_1000628_pt1 | contig 17589 bp, 1 predicted proteins | sample AOAMet_66_BLW_10_2_FD_188233 | JGI IMG/M metagenome (GOLD analysis project Ga0208973, IMG submission 188233) | Ammonia-oxidizing marine microbial communities from Monterey Bay, California, USA - CAN11_66_BLW_10 (SPAdes) | ecosystem: Environmental > Aquatic > Marine > Intertidal zone | place...
TGGCACAGACACAGTAGAACAAGGTTCTACCTGGGCGGATGCTGGAGCAACCGCTGATACAGGCGAAACAGTGACGTCTTCTGGCACAGTGGATACGAGTGTTGCTGGAACTTATACGATTACATACGCTGTGACAGACGCAGCAGGAAATGTTGCAACACCAGTAACAAGAACGGTTACTGTTGCAGATACCATGGCGCCGGTGATTACTATGGCAAGTGGCACAGACACAGTAGAACAAGGTTCTACCTGGGCGGATGCTGGAGCAACCGCTGATACAGGCGAAACAGTTACCGCTTCCGGCACAGTAGATACTTCTACTATTGGAACTTACACGATTACCTACACTGCGACAGACGCAGCAGGAAATGCTGGAACAGCAACAAGAACGGTTACTGTCGTCGCAGACACGACCGCCCCAGTGATCACAGTAGCTAGTGCTGCCAAAAGATTGGCTGATTTGGTTGGCGGATCCTTAACAGATGACGGGAACGGGAATTATACCTTAGTAAGTAATATTGATCTGACCGAAGATCTTATTATTGGAAGTAATGAAACATTATTTATTAACACTAATATCCAACTTAATATATCTTCGAATATTCATAATAAGGGAATTGTTTTCCTTACTGGCAATACTGATAATCAAACGACAATCAACAATTATGGAGTATTTGTAAATGAGGGGCTCGTTCAGAGCTCTAATCAATATGAGTATTTTTACAACATGTCTGGTGGGAAATTTTACAACTTGAATCCAAATCAAAGAGATGGGGTCGCAAACCAGTTGTATCGCTTCAACGCCCAATCTGGTTCGGCGGTTTTTGATGTAAAATCAGCATTCAAATTTGGCCGATTCAATTCCAACTATGGTTCCTATACGGGCGATTATACTGGAGGGATTCCATATGAAGTGGCTCTACTTGATGGGAATACTGTAGAGCAGGGTGGGACTTGGGCAGATCCTGGAGCAACCGCTGACACCGGTGAAACAGTGACGTCTTCTGGCACAGTGGATACAAGTGTTGTTGGAAGTTACACGATTACCTACACTGCGACAGACGCAGCAGGAAATGCTGGAACAGTAACAAGAACGGTTACTGTAGTGGATATAGCCGCGCCAGTGATCACACTTACAAGCGGCGCTGACGCGGTTGAACCTGGGGTTGCTTGGGCGGATGCTGGAGCAACCGCTGATACAGGCGAAGTGGTTACCGCTTCAGGCACAGTAGATACGTCTACTAGTGGAACTTACACGATTACCTACACTGCGACAGACGCAGCGGGAAATGTTGGAACAGCGACTAGAACCATCACGGTTGGTGATGGCAACTTTGCACCGGTTGGAGTAGATTCTTCGGTTGAGATGTCCAAAGGCCTGGTGGCCTCCGGAAAAACCTTGGTCTTGGATATGGAGTTCGGACTTGGGCCAGTAAAGGCGACAATCACACTTCCTGATGAGTCTGAATGGAGAGATGGAGATATGATCAACTTGATGATGTCGCTTAATCGGGAGAATTTCAAACTGAGCTCGCCACAATTTTCTCCGGAGCTTGAGGCTTACTTAGAAGAAAAATTTAACTTCTTCGGTGATTTGCGAATGTTTGGGGATGGCTTGTTTATGCCGGGTGGTGATGAGATTTGGATTGGGATGTTGATGGATTTTAGACTTATGCTAAATGGCCCTCTATTTATGTTTATCCACCGTTTCGGCGACGGTGATATCGATTATCAAGATCCTTTATTACGAGATCTCTTTGAAGACTCAGGATTCTTCACCGGTGATAACAGAGTATGGGTTGATGACCGGGCTAGACTCGAGGATGCGACTTCGAGTATCACCTCTGGTTCTCTTGCGGCGACTGATGTCGACCAAAATTCGGTTCTGACATTCGCCCTTGATGAGCCGGTCGCTGGCCTGACTCTGGCCACAAATGGAAATTACACCTTCGATGGGAACAACCAGGCCTATGCTGACCTTTGGCAAGGTGATTCCCGGGAGGTTGTTGCCAATTGGACCGTCACAGATCAGCACGGGGCCACTGATTCTCGTAAGTTGACTATCACGGTGAAGGGAAATGGGGTGAAGCCAGATACCGATCCTCCTGTCATCACGCTAGTCGGGGAGGCCGAGTTGGTTCTAGAGGCCGCGCTCGATGGCACCTACACTGACCCAGGTGTGGTCTGCCAGGATGAGGTGGATGGAGACCTTGCTGCGAGCGTTGTGGTTGCTGGTGATCCTGTGGATCTTAAGGTTCCGGGTTCCTACGTTGTGACCTACAATTGTCAGGACGCGGCCGGTAACCCTGCGGTGCAAGTGACGCGGACGGTTGTGGTCAGCGATACGACCAAGCCAGTCATCACGTTAGTCGGAAATGCTGAAACTACGACAGAAGCGGGTTCACAATACCAAGACGCTGGGGCAACTGCGATCGATTCTCTTGATGGTGAGATCGCCGTGACTGTTGTTAACAATGTGGATACGAATGTCCTCGGATCCTACACCGTTGAATACTCAGCAAAAGATAATGCAGAGAATGGAGTCTTGGTTACGAGAACCGTCGTTGTGAAGGATACGACCAAGCCGGTCATTACTCTAGTTGGAGCAGCTCAAGTTACTTTGAAGGCTGATGCGGAGGTCGCTTACGTCGACTTGGGTGCGACCTGTGCAGATGGGATCGATGGGGATCTAGGTAGTCGTATTCAGATAGGGGGTGATGTCGTGAATCGACAAGTTCCAGGCTCCTACACTGTGACTTATAACTGCCAGGATTTGTCTGGAAATACCGCCGACCAAGTGAGCCGGCTGGTGATCATCTATGGGGTGAATGCGGATTTCTCGAACAAAAATCTAGTGGCGATTGATTTTTCAGGCGCAGACCTTTCTGGAGTTAGTTTTGCTAACACAAATCTTCAGGATGCAAATTTCGCGAATGCAAATCTCTCAGGAGTGAATTTCAAAGACGCAAATCTCTCTGGAGCAAAGCTTGATAATGTGAATCTCAGTAATGCGGACCTGTCTAATGCGGATCTGTCTAATGCATTTTTGTTAGGCGCTTCGTCCGGAGGGATTGTCGGGAGCCCTATGGACATTCCCCATGGATTTCAATTTGCCCGTGGGTATCTCATTGGACCAGGGGTTAACTTAGCTGGTGCTGACTTGGCTGGTCTTTTTCTTGATTCTGCGAACCTTTCGCTGACTAACCTAGCGGGTGCTAATTTGGCAGGTGCTAGCTTCTCCTTTGCTGACCTCGTTGAGGCTAATTTGGCAGGCGCAGATCTGACTGGAGCTACTTTGACGGGAGCGAATTTGGATAGAGCTACTTTGGTAGATGCTACCCTTACGAACACGAATTTCACCGATTCATATCTTGGTGAAGCGAACTTGTCAGGTGCCAAACTGATAGGTGCTAATTTTATCTCGACGAATCTTCTTGGGGCTAACCTCACTGGGGCTGACCTCAAAGATGCGAATCTAGTTGATTCAAACTTCTTGGAGGCGAACTTTTCTGGCATCTCATCCGGCGGAATCACCGGCACAGGCTCGACCTTCCCTCAGGGCTTTAAACTGGTCAATTTCTATCTTGTAGGGCCGAAAGCTAATCTGTCGGGAGCTGATATTGGCGATGCTAATCTGACGGGTATAAACCTTAATGGTGCTAATTTGGCAGGTTCTAATTTGGCAGGTGCGCTTCTTGATCAAGCTCAGTTGGGTGGTGCTAATCTGACGGGTGCGAATCTTAGTGGAGCTTCTTTGGTAGGCGCTACTCTTAAGGACGCGAATTTCACCGACGCAAATCTTGGAGGCACGATACTCGAGGGGATTGTGATCGGAGAATCAAATGGTTCTCGAATTGCGGAACTCGAAACTCAATTGGCCCAAGCGATCGCGGAGCGGGAGGCAAGGCCTACCTCTGCGGCCCTCGCGTCTGCAGAGGCTCGCATAATTGAGGTGGTTGCTGAGCGTGATGCCCGTTTCGCTGATACGGATGGTGATGGTCTTACTGACGTTAAAGAGATTGAGCTCGAGACAAAGACAGACGAGGTGACGGCCTTCCACCTGCAAGATTATTTAGAGGCAAAAGTCGCTGAAGGTCGCAGTGTTGGTGAACAAAATGTCACTGCTGATCCTGCAAAGTTCGGTTTAACCACTGTCAATGCTTACGACGCAATGGTCACCCAAATGGAGGGAGCGATCGCTCAAAAGAATACCGAATATATCGCGGTCGTCGCAGAGAGGGATGCGCGTCCAACTCTGTCGGTCTACGATGCCGCAGTGGCTGCCTCCCGTGCGGCAGGACGGTCAGACGTCACTGGTAGTCCTGCAAATTACAACCTCACCACCACCGAATCCTACAACGCAGTAGTCGCAGAGCGAGATGCGCGTTTCGCCGATACCGATGGTGATGGCCTGACTGATCTCAGAGAAATCGAGCTTGAGACTGATCCAGATGTATCAACGCTATATTACCTGACGGGCAACCCTGACTTTGAGGCATCGATGAGTTTTTCCCGTGAAGCTGGTCGCGAGGATGTGATTCAAAGCCCTCATGTTTATGGGTTGACTACAAAATCACTCTACGAATCTGTGGTCGCTCAACGTGACGCTCGTCCGGCGGATTCTGACGGTGATGGTCTGACTGATGCGAAGGAATCAGCACTAGGAACCAATGCCAATGAGGCGACCAGCTTCTACCTGCAAGCGTCATATGATGCTCTGGTCACTGCCACGACCGAGGAGATTCGCAGCAAGATCTTAGCGAGCCCGCAAAACTACGGCCTCACTACGAAAACCGCATTTGATAATGTCATTGCGCAACGAAATACCCGCTTCGTTGATACCGATGGAGACGGCATTACTGATGAAAAGGAATCTCAGCTCGCCTCGAATGTGAATGAGAGAACAGACTTCTATCTCTCAAGTTCTTATGGGGCAGCGGTGGCAGAAGCAGTCCAAACTGGACGCAATGAGGTCATTGCAAACCCTCAGAACTATAGCCTCACAAGTAAGAGCGCTTATGATGGAATGGTGGCACAGCGAGATGCTCGCCCTACAGACTCTGACGGTGATGGGCTGACTGATACCGTTGAAGCACAACTTGAGACTGATCCAAATGCAGTGACAATTTTCACCGTAAATCCTATCCCACTTCTCGCTACCTTTGGGCAAGGAGGTCAAGTCGGAGAGGCGTTAGCTTCTGAGAAGCCCTCGGTTGCTGCGGCAACCTCGACGATCGACCCGAGAGCTTATGACCGCGATCTCGATGGAATCACCGACGCGATGGAGGAGGAGCTCAATACCGATCCGGACGAACACACCGTCTTCATCCTCGATCGTGAGCACCAATTGGGACTTCTGAACTCGAGGTTGGCTGGTCGCAACGAAGTCATCAGCAATCCTCAGAACTTCGATCTCGCTACGAGTGCCGCTTACCAAGCAGTGATGCGAGAGCGTGATATTCGCTTCGCAGACAGTGATCTCGATGGAATCACCGATCTCAAAGAAACCGAGTTGGCCACTAATGCCTCTGAAGGAACGACCTTCTACCTCCAAGGGGCTTATGACCTGGCGGTGACTGATGCGATCGCTAAGGGCCAGAGCTTGGTTGCGACTAATCCGCAAAACTTTAATCTGACTCAGACCGAAGCTTACAATCTTGTGGTGGCGCAGCGTGATGCCTGTCTGCTTGAAAGGGGAAATGGAGTTTCCATCGCGGAGGCTCGCCAAGCGGGACGAGATGAGGTGACCCAGAATCCTTCTCTTTACAGCCTCATTACGAGAGCAGCTTACAATGAGGTTGTCACTGAGCGTGATGAACGAATCACCTTCGGTGAGGTGAAAGATGCTCGACTGGGCTCAGTGGTTCTCTTGCCGGATGTTGAGAATAATAGAGTAAAGATCCGCTTCTCAATCGAGGAGACAGACGACTTCAGAACTTGGACTAAGCGTGACGAGATCAACGAAGTCTTCGTGCCGCTTGAGGCCAGCAAACGCTTTTACCGCTTTTCTCTCGAAAACGAGTAAGAAGGCGACAAAAGATCTGCATACAATCCAACTGCAATCAAAACCTGTTTGTGTTTATGCAGGCGGGTTTTTCTTTTTTGGACTGACCTTCTTTTTTGAGGTGCGGCGATCATTACAGGTGCGTTAAAATTGAGAGGAGGCTTCGCTTCGAGCTAGGCCAGCATGCCGGCGGCGCTGCGTAGGATACCTCCACTCAGAGTCTGATTTTTGATTAGTTGGTTTTGAGGTGCTTGAAATCAGAAGATAAAGAATGAGATGAAAAAGAGTTCGTCTTGATACATTGTGTTTTCTAAAACGGTCTTGTGAGTTTCAGAATTAAACTGTTGATCCTACCTGCCTATTTTTTTCTTTATTCCTGTGACTCCGGCGACGGCGGAGCCGAGGGTGGAGAGCAGGGTGACGCAACCACACAGATTAAATTGGGGCGACCTTACGATCAAGATGACGGGGTGGCCCAAGATGCCCCTGAGGGTGTAAAGCAGTATCGTAAGGCTGCGGAGCAAGGGGATGCCGAAGCCCAATTTAAATTGGGACAAATCTACTTTCATGGCGACGGGGTGCCCAAGGATGCCACCGAAGGAGTGAAGTGGTTTCGTATGGCTGCTGAGCAGGGGAAACCCAGTGCCCAGTATAATTTGGGGATTTGCTGTCTTCGGGGCTACGGAGTGCCCAAGAACCTCACTGAGGCTGTGAAGTGGTTTCGTAAGGCCGCGGAAAAAGGTAATGCCTCCGCCCAAGGTAACTTGGGAGTCTGCTATCTTCGGGGCGACGGAGTAGCCAAAGATTCCACTGAGGCTGTGAAGTGGTTTCGCAAGGCTGCAGAGCAGGGTGATGCCGAAGCCCAGTTTAACTTGGGCGTCCGCTATCTGCTAGGCGACGGAGTAACTAAGGACACCGCCGAGGGAGTGAAGTGGTATCGCAGGGCTGCTGATCAAGGTAAGGCCACCGCCCAGTATAACTTGGGACTTTGCTACTCAAAAGGCTACGGAGTGGCCAAGGATCTCACTGAGGCTGTGAAGTGGTTTGGCAAGGCTTCAGTCCAAGGTAATGCCAAAGCGCAGTATGACTTGGGAGTCTGCTACCTTCTAGGTGAAGGAGTGGCGAGGGATGCCGCCGAGGGCGTGAAGTGGTTTCGCAAGGCTGCTGAGCAGGGGAATGCCGAAGCCCAGCATAACTTGGGGTATAGCTACTCTAAGGGTGACGGAGTGACCAAAGACGCCACTGAGGCTGTGAAGTGGTTTCGTAAGGCTGCGGACCAAGGAGATGCCGAGGGTCAGTATAACTTAGGGGTTCGCTACCTTCAAGGTGAAGGAGTGGCTAAGGATGCTACCGAGGGCGTGAAGTGGTTTCGTATGGCTGCGGAGCAGGGGAATTCCGAAGGCCAGTATAACTTGGGAGTCTGCTATGCTAAAGGCTACGGAGTGGCTAAAGATAACGTGACCGCGTATAAGTGGATAAATCTGGCGGCAGGCTCAGGTTCAAAAAGTGCAAAAAGCGCAAAAGAGTTGCGAGGCCTCCTTGAAAAGAAAATGACTGCTGAGAAAATTGCGGAGGCTCGATTGTTGAGTAGGAACTGGAAGCCTCGTCCGTAACAGGGGGGTGGGTCAGACCTTATGTTCATTCAGGACTTACTTGTATTGAGCCTCTGAGGCATTCAATTAATTGGGTGTTAAATATAAGATACCTTTATATTTCAGTAGACTTGATAGTCAGGTTTTTCTGCAAGGCCGATTTAGCCGGAGCCTTCAGCCTAGCGTAGTAGGGCGATTTGTAGTCTCAAAATTTCGCTTGCGTGTATTTGGGTCTAACAAACCTTGCTTAGTAAAAGCCTGCAAGATAGTTCTTTCCGCCTCCACCGAAGCGCGGTTTCCCCTTCGCGGTGCTGGCGTAGATCATTCCAATTCCAAATTTGAAAATTTGTGAATTGGTTTAACAAATCCTTAAATTATGACCCATAAAGCCAGCCTAGTCCTATGTCATCTTCTGACTTTCATTCTTTGCTTAAATGTCCAAGCGCATGAGCAAGAATTGAATTTAACTGAGACCGATTCGGTTCTAGTGGTAAAGGGGGATGCTAATATGATTGATGGCCCTCATGGACCGCCTCTAACTTTTCAAGAGCAGACACTCACAGGGAGTTACGGCTCGGTGAAGATCTTTCAGGATGGCACCTATGATTATGTGTCAAATGCGGCTCATGATGTTCTTGCAGAGGGCGCCAAGTATTCGGAGGTGTTTGCGTTTACGACATTAGACAATGTCGAATGGAAATTGACGGTGAATATTACAGGGACAAATGACGCTCCCGCTATTTCGAAATTACACTACGTCTTGAACGCAACGCTGAATTCAAATTTGGATCGGGCAAGCGGTATTCTTCGGATAGCTGATGTTGAAGCCGACCAATCCTATTTTGTTGAGCAAGTCGCAACTGAAAATAGCTATGGATTATTTTCTCTCAAGCCGAATGGGGCTTGGGAATACACGAGCAAGGCTAGCCATGAAACTCTCCTGGTGGGTCAGTCTATTTCTGATTCGTTTACGATAACTGCGGCAGATGGAACGCAATCCGGCGTTAGCATCACAATCCGGGGTTCAAAGAATCCTGATGCGACAGTTGTTGATGGGAAAAGCTTCTATGAAGTCCCTGATACAGAATCGCTAACACTCCGGAGAGAAGTTTTTAAAGATGGTCCTAATTTTACAGAGAGTGATGGCTGGAATCATCACAGGGCCACTGTTGAGACTTTGTTTAAATTAGAGGCTGGGAAAAGATACAGCTTTAGGGCTCAGGGGATTTCTCTGAGTGATCCGATTATTGAACTGGCAGGTCCGATTGCAGAAAATACAACCTACTCAGTCGCTTCCCAGCCAGAATATGGGACGGTTACGGTCGATCAACACACCGGTTCCTGGCTTTATACCATTAACCAGGGTGTGACTCAGAGTCGGGATAACGGCGGCTTTGAATTGGCTCTGACCTCGGATGAAGATGTGGCGGTTCCTGCAAATTCAACGCTCACCTCAAAGAAAAGAACTAAAGTTGGAACAGAAGCTTCTCCCTCTGAATATGAACTTAAGCTAGTAGGGAAAACTGTCACCTTTAAAGGGAGCGCCGATGGGACGCTAACAGGAAACGGTGTTTGGGGCGCTGGATTTGATGCTGATATGTCTTTTGAATTAAAATTTGACGTGGCGCCCGGCCAATCCGCTTTTGCAGAATACGATAGTAGTTATCCGCGTCTTTATCTTCATGTTGAAGAAGATGGGACATCGACCATCGATCAGATCGTTTCAGCGATAGGTGCGTTAGATTTCTTTTTTGACGTAAAAGCGACAACATTATTGGGCAGTGGTAGCGTGGGTCTTGAGGGCAAAACTGTTGCAGGGGGTAATGTTAATAATTGGATTGCTCGCAATGATTCAGGCGATTATATGGGCAGAGATGCGGAAATAATCATAACAGCAAATACGACAGGCTATTATTTGTTAAGATGTTTTGGAGGAGGGAACAGTGGGAATTACGATATCGGGGAATTAGATCTTATCGTCACAAAGATTGCCGCTGATGATTTTGGTGGGGATAGATCACTCTTGCCAGATGTGGAAGCTAATGGCGACCTAGTAAAGCCTGTCAGTATACGAGAAGCCTGGGATAATCAAACTATTGCGGATGGCGAAGTTGACGGCTCCATCCCTGATGCATTGGCAGTGAACACAAGTTTCAAGGGTAATTTGACAAACGGCGATGTGGATTATGTCAAAGTTAATCTAGAGATAGAGAAGTGGTATACCTTTGAGGTGGGTGGAGACTTATCTGATCCCAAAATAGACTTAGTGAATGCAGATGGAGGTTGGGTGGCAAATGGCAGTGAAGATGGGGGTGTTGGGTTGAATGGTAAAGTTGGTTTTGCTCTTTCACCTGGTGGTGCAAATGTTGCTGGGGATTATTACTTGGTAATATCATCCGATGCTCCCGAGTACTGGGGCCGGGGTCGCGGAGATGTTTCTGGTGAGTATGTAGTCAAGGCTCTGTCAGGAGTGAGGGGACAGTTTGGCCATTGGCTTGAGAATAAAGATTCGAATATCCTTAAAGGAAATCTTCCTGAAAATGACGTTCCGGTTGGGATAGTCACCACAGTAGAGCCGGCGGTTGGGGCCTTGTTTAGCGGATCAATTGAGATAGACGCTGATCGAGATTGGTATAGGTACAGCCTTGTTAAAGATAAGATCTATCGATGGGATCTCGAAAGTATAAGCCTAGTCAAAGGTTCAATCGTGCTGAGGGATTCTACGGGTGAAACGCTCATCGTTCATGATAAGCTGACAGTAGGGGGTGATGGGGCAGTTGAAACGGAGGGATCAATCGTTCATCGTGCTGAATATACCGGTGACTACTTCGTGGAAGTCTACAGTGATGAAGATATAGATCTAGAAAACCCTGACGCAGCGACGGGCACTTTTAATCTCTCATCAACTGAATTAAGTGATGATTATGGTGGTTATATTATTTCGCAAGGGCACCCGAGTTATATCCCACTAAGTTACGATTTTAATGAGGCAGGCTACTTGCAGGCTGGAAGTCGGGTTTATAGCGATTTTTACTCTGGCATTGAAAAATACCCAAAAGATATTAACGGGAACCAGATTAACCTGAGCGGGAATCCGAGGGGTGATTTTGATTTTTTCGGGGTGGATCTGTTTAGTAGTAACACGTATTCGTTTGCCACTTATGAGACTGAAGACGCCGTAAGGGTTGGGAACAACGGGGGGAATTATTCAGCGATCACCCTGTTCGATAGCCTAGGCAATAAGGTTGAAGGAGGAGATTGGATAGATGGCTTTAGTTATACGCCAGTTGCCGATGGCTATTATTATTTGCGTGCCAATAGTTATAACGGGCCTGGGGGATACATGATAACCTCTAGCTTTTATGGCGATGATTATTCATCAAACCCGAGTACGAGAGGGCGGGTCTTTTTGGGGGAATCAGTTGCTGGAGAATTGGAAACGGCAGGGGACGATGACTGGATTCGGGCGGATCTACAGTTAGGAAAAAGGTATAAGTTTGAGCCGGATCAATCGATTAGTAACAGGCAATTTGAGCTATATGGCCCAGGTGAGCTTAATGACGTTGATGTTCAGAGAGCGTTGGGCTGGGGTGCAACACTCGAGGACGGATTTTCAAAGCCAGATATCGGCCAAGATCCTGCGACAGCGAGGGCAATCGCAAATGCATTAGGTGATGTGAATGGCGGGGTGAAGGCGCATATCTCCTATGGCGATAGGGATTGGTATAAACTGACTTTTGAGGAGGGGGCAGTCTACCAGATAAATCTCGTAGGAACCCCAGTTTACCTAAAGCCCGCTTTGCCGGATCCAATGCTCACGCTGTTTGATCCAAATGGTCAATTCATTACATTCGGCAATAACAATGCTGGTGTAAATGCGGCTCATAGCGGTATCCCTGGAAAAGATTCAGAGCTCGTTTATACGGCAACAGAATCTGGGACTTTTTATGTGGAGGTGAAAGCGGAAGCAAATAGGCCGATTGGGACCATTACGGCAAATGGTCCAGCAGTACCCGGTGCAACTACGATCAATGTTGATAAAATTGGAAGAGTCATGTCCCCAGGCGACGTTCTTGTATTTTCAGGTGATGCGAAATTTACGATCGGGGTTGAGGCGACGGTGAATTCGACAACTTTGGAAGGCCAGTTGGAGGGAGCTATCGCGGATAAGGAAACGGCTTATTTGGGTGATTTAGTGATCAGCGAAAATGCCTCGGATGGTGCAACAAGTCTCGTTTTTGTTAATCCCACAAAAAATAAATTTAAAGTTGGAGATGTCTTTGAATTCACAAACAACGCCACTTTTACGGTGGATGCTGAAGCTGAAGAGGGGGTAAACACTTTAACGGGAGTGCTGAGCGGTAATGTTGAGGTAGGTCATACAGGCTACGTTGTCGGGGTTGGTGGTTACGGTCTAATCTCTACCAAGCTTCCGGTAGATAAAATTGCAACGAGTTATGCGGACATCATTGATTGGACCCCTCAATACTCTGCACCTTATTATCTGAAATTTGCCTCTTGGTTTGATGAGGTTGGTGAATATTTAATTTCGATGAGTTCTCTTCCCGAACTAGCGGCTAACGATGTTGTGGGTTCATCACGGGAAGCTGCAGTTGCATTTGCTTTTGGGGATTCTGTCACAGCAACAATAGATTATGGTGGTGATCTTGACTGGTTCCAATTTGAGATGTTGGCAGGGGAAACTTATGCGATAGAAGTGCAGGGAGCCGGGGCAGGGCCCTCTTCGCACCTAAGTGTGAGAGATCGATTTGGTAAAGCCGTGGCAGATTGGGATTATGGTGACTTTTATGGAAGTAACGAAGAGCTAGGAATAGATTCAGAGGATTCAAAAATATTCTATTACTCCACCCCCTTGTATCATTTAGATCCAGATACTCTTCCTCGTACTTATTATGTGCAAATCGGTGCGAATATCGCGGGCGATGTCACTTTTAAAGCGACGCATTTATTCGATGATCAGAAGGAAAGCCCTTTGACAACCGGCGTCCTGAATGTGGGCGATACCGCTTCCGGAACCTGGGAAAATGGAGTTGAGAACGGTGCCAATATAGAACTCATTCACGGGACAGGGGGTGGGGATGGAGATTGGTTCAAGACGCAGCTCATAGCCGGAAATACTTATAAAATAGACGTGTTTACGGATCCAGCGAACCGTCCTAGCATGTACATTTTCGCGGAGGATGGGACTCTTCTCCAGCCAGAGGATGCGGTGGAAACAATCAAGGACGGCCATGCTCAGTTAACCTACACCGCCAATAGAACCGGTGACTTCTTCATCGACCCAATTAATACAAAATCCTGGGGAGGGAATAACATTTATGACTTAAGCTTGGTCCATATTGCTGATGATGTCGCAAGCTCGATTAAAACATCGGCGACCTTGGAAGTGGGGGGGCAGACAAATGGTGATTTGGAGAGAGTAAGCGACAGGGACTGGTTCAAGGTGAATTTAAAGAGGGGGCACGTGTATAAGTTTGATTTGTCCGGTGCTTCACTAAAAAATCCGACACTCAGGATTCGTGATAGTCACGGTAATCAGCTGCTCTACAACGATCAAATTAATGGGTGGTGGGATCCGTCGATTACCTACACAGCCACCGAGGATGGTGTTTATTATGTTGATACAGCTGGCATTGATTCCGGTCAGTTTACAATGAAGTGCACTAATACTTATAGCCCTCCAGAGGGTAGTGATTTTTTCATTGGTAAAGCGGTTGAACTTAAGACTGACCAACAGACCGACTCTGTTAATGCGGCGGTTGCACATACGATTGGAAACATTGTGCAGGGGGAAATAGTCCTCCCGAATGACCGGAGGTGGTATAAGATTCAATTGAAGAAATCTCGTGCCTATGAATTTCATCTTTTTGGTGACTCTATGCAGTCTCCTTCCCTTTATTTGAGGGATAATAAAGGGGCTCCGGTATTCCCTTGTCCCAAGCGCGATAAAGAAAGATCGTCTGGGGAAAAGTTGGTTTTAACCTACACTGCTCCAGAAGATGCGGAGTATATTTTAGATGCAGGTGGGTTTTGGTCACACGTTAACGGGCTCAATACGGGTGTTGCGACAGGGACTTTCTCGCTCCAGACTTTTGATCTAGGGCTGAGCAGTTACCGCGCTGTCACGTGGGATACAGATTTTGCGGTTGCGGTAGCAAACCCGGGTCTTTCGGTTTTGGGTGTTGGTAATTCTGTGTCCGACTCAATTGAAAATGCTGCCAATCGGGACCTATACAAGGTCTCTCTCATCGAGGGCGCATCTTACAAATTCAGGATAGATGGCCAATTGGTCAACGGAGAGAAAGATCTTGGAGTTCAACCAAGACTGTTCCTTCATTCAAATGGAGGGACACTAGTTGTTACGGAAACGAACAATTCTCTTGAGTATAAGGCAACCGAAACGGGGGATTTCTACATAGGGGTAGGAGCAACTACAGGTCAACCGAGTGGTCTTGATTTCAGGTTTAATTCGGCGGTTCCCTACTCGTATAATCTCAAGGCGATTCAGAGCCGCGCTCCTAAGACCGAGCCAACTGCAAACTGGTATGCCACTCTCAAAGACACCGAGGTTAGCAGCCTCGTGAGTGCAGGGATTTCAGATAAATCTTTGTCCCGGACTGAAGTGCTGGAGATTCTTGAGAGCATCAAAGATGGTGAAGTGGTTGATGCGGACGAATTGAACGATTTAAGAGTTCTAGTCGCCAACCATAAAGAGGTGGTCCTTAGTAACTATGTTGCAACAGTTTTAGACAATATTGCGAACGGGGATCCAGCCAATCAATACTACACCGGCCGGGATGGATTAGATGGTCGCACTTCAAGGGCCGAACTTGGAAACTTGTATCCGGGCAGTTCTTCCGACCGCTTGAATAAGCTGATTTCAAAATGGTTTCTTGGCACAGATAGTCCGGCTACTTCCACACAATATGCCAGGCTTGATCTTCCGCTCTACTTTAACGGAGCTGGTACTGAGGACCCGCGCCAGGGAAGCGTAGGTGATTGTTATCTTATTGCGGCGATGAGCGCCATTGCGGATACATCGATCGGCTCAATTGATGGAACAGTCCCTTCTGTCAATCCAGGCGACATGATTGTGGACAATGGAGATGGCACTTATGGTGTCCGATTTTATGATAATGATGGGGCTGAGCGTTGGGTGACGGTTGATAAGTATGTTCCGGGTCATCGGGAGGATGAATTGTTATTTGCTGAGACGAATTCAGGCGAGAGCTGGGCGATGCTTGTTGAAAAGGCTTACGTCCAGTTGAATGAATCTGACAATATATCGCAGGATGGAACCAACCGGTATGGGATAGGGAATGCTTTCGGTATTGCTGGAGGTGATTCAGGTCAGGCCCTCTCGCACCTCACTGGTCAGAGGGCGAGTTATGGCTTTATAGATTCTGAGCCTGGGAACGAATGGACCGCTGATAAATTACGGGCATTACTCGATCAAGATCTTCCTCTGGTCTTCAGTACGGGCGCTCCCTGTGCACTGGCCTCATCTTATGGTGTTAAGCGCAGGCATGCCTACACCTATGAGAGCTATGATCCGCAAACTCAGAAATTCTACCTCAGAAATGCATGGGGATTTGAGCATGCCTACGTCACGTTTGACGGTTTGCAGGTAATGGGGAGTAACATTGCTTATCTAGATGGCACGAAAACAAAAATGGAACGAATCGATGCCAATAGCACATTTTCCGCTGCTTTTGGTGCGTATGGAGATGATGAAGAATCTGAGGCTGGGTTGACAGCAGTGGAATCTTTTGGGTCTGTGACGCTATACACGGATGCTGATAATCGGCTCTATGCGGGGAGCTTAGCTCAGGGTATCAAACCTGTGAGAATTAATGGGCAATTAGCGACCTTGTCCCTAAATGAGCGCACTGCAATAGCCGCAGAGTCTATTGGAGGGATTAATCAAATTCTTTGGAGGGATAATTATTCTCAAGCTTTGATTAAGATGAACTTTGATTCATCTTGGCAGTTTCTTCCGACCGAAAATGTTCCAATGGTTGTTGGGACTGCTGAATTTAATACCGCCGAACTCGCGTTTGGGGAGGGAGGTGTTGTAGATGGCACTGCGCCAGTAATTACTGTTACAAGTGGAACAGATACAGTAGGTCAGGGCACCACTTGGACGGACGCTGGAGCAACCGCTGATACCGGTGAAACAGTCACCGCTTCAGGAACAGTGGATACAAATACTGCTGGAACATATACGATTACCTACACTGCGTCAGACGCAGCAGGAAATGACGGAACAGCGACAAGAACGGTCACTGTCGTAGCCATACCCTCAGTCACTAATGTTATAGGAAGTAACAATGAGGATGGTAAAATAAACGTCACATGGATAACAGATGCGGGAGGGGCAGCATCAGGCTTTAGAGTGGAATCTAAGGAAGTGTATCCTTCAGAAGGGTCGTGGAATCTGGAAACTGAAAGTGCGGCAGGGAGTAGTTATCTCGTCACTGGTTTGACTAACTTTTCTAAGGCTTATAAGTTTCGTGTTTCAGTAATTGCGGGTTCATTCGCAGGCGAGCCAGTAGAAAGTATCAAGTCTTATACTCCGAGAAATCTACAATTACCTCAGAGTTGGACTGATATTAATAGTTACTTGATGGCCGATGGGTTGGCTATTTCTGCTGATAACCAGGGGAGTGGTAAAACGCATGGTAATTACCGGATAGATATGGATAGCTATGATGAACTAGGAGGCACTCCATGGTATAGACTGCCCGGGACCTATAATCTAGCGGAGTCATCTTCTTCAGTAGCGCCAGCAGGTGTCACTGATCCTATGATCTTAGTTACTAACGATTCGGGGAACGTTATTTATAAAATAAGGCCAAGAGGTGACGCGAATGACCCTAGTATTTATGGTCCCGGATACACCAATAATGGAACGACTTCTATTTCATATTTTTTGCAGACTAAAACACCGCCTACAACGAATCCACCTGAAGGTAATCCGGGTGCAGGCGGAGGTTTTTGGAATTCTGGACCAACTACTGGTGGAGGAAGACGGATAATTGATGATGCTCGATTGAATTTGGGCTATGGCTGGAATTGGATCACTTCATTGCCAGCAAATGATTCAGCTTCTTACTCTTTTACTTCGAGTTCTTTGTATGAATCTATCATCAATCCAGGTTCCGATACTTCGGCGCCGATTATTACCTTATTAGGTGATGGCAATATTACGGTTGAGGGCGGTACAACCTATACAGATGCTGGAGCAACAGCGAGTGATGCCACTGATGGTGATTTAACCAGTAGTATTTCCACTGTGAGTAATGTTAATACAGGTGCAGTAGGATCATACACAGTTGCCTACAATGTAAGTGATGCTGAAGGAAATACTGCTACTCAAGTCACAAGAACGGTGACTGTAGTGGATACGACCCCGCCAGTAATTACCTTCGATGGTCCCGTCTACGTTTTAGCTGATGTGACCCCAAGTTTTGGCCTGTCCGGTTACGGTTCAGCGTATGCAAGTGATTCTATGGACGGTGATTTAACGAGTAGTATTACCGAGGTAAACAATCTCGACCCTTATTCAGCTGGGGAATACACTCGTACTTGGTATGTAAGTGATGCTGCGGGAAATGCTGCGACACCATTTATACAAGATTGGTTATTTCAGGATATAACTCCCGCTGTCATCACAGTTACCTCCGGTGATCATTCAGTAGCCCCATTCTATGAAAATAATGAGTGGGTTTACCGAGACCAGGTAGAACAGGGATCTACTTGGACGGATCCTGGAGCTACGTTTGTTGATTGGAGGGTTGGAGATTTAACGGAAGAGATCGTGGTGACGGGCGCAGTGGATACAAATACTGTTGGAACATATACGATTACGTACACGGCTACATACACGGCTGGAGACCATTTCTCACAGAAGGATAGTGCTTATACAGCAACAAGAACGGTTACTGTAGTAGATACCACCGCGCCAGTGAT
>Ga0208973_1000668_pt1 | contig 17016 bp, 16 predicted proteins | sample AOAMet_66_BLW_10_2_FD_188233 | JGI IMG/M metagenome (GOLD analysis project Ga0208973, IMG submission 188233) | Ammonia-oxidizing marine microbial communities from Monterey Bay, California, USA - CAN11_66_BLW_10 (SPAdes) | ecosystem: Environmental > Aquatic > Marine > Intertidal zone | place...
TGCAAGTGCAGGTTCACCCAATAACGACCCCATGAATTTGACTCCATTCGTCTTCCACGACATGGGTGAAAGTTTCCGTGACCAAGATTCCATGTGGCGCACCACCGACAGCCGTCGTGGTGTCAGAATGGGATGATTTGAAAAACGAGGGAGTTGTAGAATTACCATGGCCTTCAAATCACCAACAATCAGTTTACCAACCGCACTCAATCCTGGTTGGATTTATTTCATTAGAGAAGAAGATTATCTCGACCAATCTGTCGGTCGTTACGTCAAGATCGGTTTGACCGCTCGTACCGTTGCAATCAGGATTGCAGAACATCAGACCGGCAACCCACGTCGGGAGTTTGAGGCAACACCTTCAAATTACATTGAACTCATGGATTATGGTGAGACATACCTGCATCATTATTTCGCAGCAGGCCGACTCTGCGGCGAATGGTTTGATTTTGATGATTCCTTCTTAGCTTCAGATGTGCGTCCTGTTATTGACGATCTTGAGACCGAAATGGCTGCTGTCGCTGGTTCTTTCCGAAGGTGGAAGGAACTCAACAATATCCCCAGCAACGGAACGGTTCGCACTGCTACTCCCACTGAAGCAGGATGGGGAGTGGATTTCACCGCCGCTTACGAACAACTAACCGTGGCAAAAGCCATCCTTGACACCCACAAAAACAACCTGAAAAATTTACTTGGGAACAACAAGGCCATTGATACCATTATGCACATACAACAAAAGACCAAAAATCCAACATTTAACCAAACCGTGTTTGAAGGAATTCTGACGGCTGCTCAACTTTTGCAATGCTACTCCCTTACGACATCTTGGAGCCGGAGTCTGAAAATGCTGAACAAAGGTCGAGACCTTGCAACTCTGGACCCCACCGTCAGCCTGGCCTATGACGCATCAGAAATGGGCCTTATCAGCCCCTCTGCAACGAACATGTCTGGAGCAACACTTCCTCTTACACAAGCCATCAGAGACGAAAATTTAGCCATGCTCAACGCCATGAGGGCTGTGAAAGTCCAAGAATGGGAATGCCTCAAAGCTCAAGCGAAATTGGTTGAGGCCCTAGATGATTCATTAGAAATTGATGGGATTCTGAAGTGGAAGCGCGAGGAGAACACCGACTCAAAATTTGACAGAAAACTTGCCAAGAGTCTGTTTGAGACAGAATTTAACGCCTCATTCAGGCCTCCCTCAACACCGTACACGTACAGCACTGAGTTTGATTACAACAGGAAGTACGTCCCCTGACCCCTCGCCGGAATCGAACCGACTCTTCTGCTTTCGCAGCGTGCACCGTACACCAAGGGACTCAAGCCATGTGGGCAGTAATTGCTCCTCCACCATTCCTTCTCGTTGACACTCGCTTTCGCTTGTTCGTGTGCGAACACCGATTAATCGGTGCACGAACCGTCAAATGAGAGGAATTGGAAGTCTAAAGTTGCGACGTTGTCATCGGAGTAATCCTCAGAATCAAGGCAAACGATGGTCAGTTCCATTGGAGCCAAAGCCATGTATTCTGGAATGGAGGCATAGTACGTCTTGACTGCATTCATGACTTCGCTCAACGTCCCGTTTCCATGAGCCACAGTAACAACATGGCCGACCGTGTAGCTCTTTACTTCGGGATACAATGTCGAATAGGGTTGCTGTTTTGCTATTTCGAGCATCTTCTTTGCTAACATTGGCGTAGCCGAATCCCCAGACCATCTGAGCCTTTTGATGGTGTTACTCATCCACGTTGGCTCAGTTTGGAGAACCAAAGCTTGTCCATCCCACCACGGGCACCTTGCCACAACTTGTTTTGCAAGGGGTGCTCTAAGTGCCAAAACTGCATTCCTAGCGTATAGAGCAGGGGCGAGTTCCAAGAGATTGCCGTACACAATGTTGAGTTTGAAGTTCTCCCCCAGAAGCCTGTAACTCTTTTTTGGAGGAGTACCCATCAAGAGTTCAGGAAACCTGAGCAAACCCTTCAAAAACTGATGATAAGCACCTTTTGGCCACGCATGCTCAGGAGGTTCTGGCGTCATGTACGTGGTTTGTCCACCATGTTGGTCCATCATCCTGACCCATGTTTCCATCCAATCCTCCAATGTCTCAGCGTCAGGGTGAAGGGAAGCCTCTGCAGACGCATCAATCAGTTTTTGAATTTGGCTAGGCTGAAGTGACATTTCTGCTACAGTGCCCCAAAACCATGGCTTCATCGCTGCCTCCCAATCGGTTGACCCAAGAAGGCCGTCTGAATTGTGGTGGACCAAAAATACCGAAGCAATGTGGGTTTCATAATCCCCCCAAAGGTTCGGAGCAAGCCATTCAACAAGGCCCATATTCTCCATTGAGGAATGATCGGTGATTGGGAAAACACCATCTTCAGGATATCTAAACCACGGGTGGTCACCCTCGTTCATCGACTTGTTCTTGTGGTCAAGTAAGACCAAACCGCCGTCTCTTACCTTGTGTACAATTGAAGACATCCTTTGACTGAAGTCGCCATCGCCATCTTCCCTTTGGAAAGGAAGCCATGACAACCAATCCAAGTAGAGAATGTCGATTGGAGGCATGTTTGTGAGGGTCTCAAGGGCTTCTTTACAGCCCGCATGGACTTGCCAGTGAGGTGTGCTCATGCTGGTTTTTCTGTAGACTTCATGTCCATTCATGGTATTGGGTAGCCTCTGGAACGTAGCCGTTCCTGATTCATTAGCGTTAACGGACCACGAAGTAGGAGCATAGTCTCCCAAATCCACCATGAATTGGATAAAGGGATGTTGGGTATCCTCAAGCAAACCAAAACTGGCGTGGTAATGCATGGCAGCAGCGGGGTGAGCCATGACCAGTGGTCTGTTTGGATTGACGTTGATTGGCAGTCCAATCTCCAGTGGTGGACCGTATGCAAGACAGGTTCCGAACCTTGTCCCGTTGGCTCTCTGAGCAGCCATGCTCATCAGAGACACCTCGGATAGTACAGCGGAACGACTCTGAAGATTCTCTTCGTCTGTCTTTCAAGCCTTGAATAATCATCTGCAGAGCATACTCCCCCTGCATGTTTGTCCTTTGCCGTATCGTAAATGGTATCCTTGTGCAGTGTAATGATGTGGGCCGTACAGAGTTTTCCGCTTGGCAGTGGGTCGCTCGGTGGGTCCTTTGAAAAGAAGCTTAGTAAGAACAGGTCGTCGTATTCGACTAACTCATCAATGAAATATCCAAGTCTTCTCAAATCACTGTTACAATAGGCGAGTTGCAAGCCGTAGGGTTTCAGTGCTTCCGACCAAGTGTGTGGAGCCTGAGAATTTGTGACTTCTTTGAAGTCCTCTGGAGTTGTGTTCGCTCCCGTTGAATTCGCAACCATCGACAACGTCGTTGCAACACATGATGGCCCTTGCTGTTTGACATGCTCAATATTGAGGTCAGAAAAGAACGGCCCTGAGGGTTCATGGCTTCCTCCTGAATACCACAGCGGGGCTGTTGGATTTGGTTTCCACCCTGACATCATTCCCACTCCCCCCTGAAGTCCTCACCAAAGTTTGGGTCTAATTCCTCAGAAGATTGAATGGTGGCCTGGTTGCAAAGGTCACACATGCAATCTTTGTCTTCCCATTCCTTGTATTCTTTGATTCTGTGGGCGTTGTATTCGTTCTGTAATGTCATGAATTCCATGAACATCGTCATCATCGTTATCCAGTTTATGTTTTTATTTTCGTTTTGTTTCATATGTTTCACCTCATAGGTAATAGTAATCTTCAGGTCTGCCCGAAGGGTATTCTTGCTCGATCTTTTGGATGTATTCGGCTGTTGATTCGGCCTCTTTGTATTGGATTTGCCAAATGTGAAAATCGTCAATGCAAAGATGAATGGCTGAAAGGAGTGATGAAGGAAATGTATCTCCCTTGCCCCAAACACAGAAACTGCTGTCTGGGGTGTGGATGGTTCTCTTCCCTCCGTAAACGGGGATATAATCGGGACAATACCACCAAGGGCCGAGTGAATGACCAATTTGGTCTTCAAAAGCGTAACCTTCCCTTCTCCACATCCATGCTTTGGGTTTCTTTGCATTCGCCTCAAGTCTAGCCTTGTAATCTGCGTACGTCCCTGGAGCCCCCCATGCTTCAATTTCCAAGCAGAAATCAAATGCAAAGGTATGGCCGTGTTTTCCCTGAATGGTTATCGTATAACCCTCGTAAGATACTGCTTCATGCTCGTGTATGAGTTGTGTGACTGCAAGCCAATGCTCTCTTTGAGCGACGGTTTCAGGTGGGTCCCTCCCTGGGTCCACAAAATGGAGGTCGCTGTCCATTGACGTGAGGCACAACTCCCAATCGGGCCACGTATCCCATGCTGCTCCGGAGGCAGTGTTGTGCTGATTGTAAGCAGCAAAGATTTGAATGAAGGATTCAATATGGTCGAGGTTATCATCATAGTCAATCATTTCTTCAGGGCTAAGATATCCTTGGTTCAGAAACCACGCCGCATTTTTTTGTTCATTCGTTTTTATGTTTTTTTCATTATGTTCCATGTTATTCACTTCCTTTGTTGAGATTATGCACCTCCGTGCATTTGAGAGGTTGGGACACCGGGAGTCGAACCCGGATCGAACGGTCCGCAGCCGAACATGCTCTCCATTACACCATGCCCCATTGAGCACAAACCGGCAGAGGTACCCGGATTTGAACCGGGGTCCAAGGATTCGAAATCCCTGATGCTATCCGCTACACCATACCTCCATGCGGTTTGATGCAAGACAGCGGCGGCCCTATAGGGGGTAACCGCAATCCTACAGTATGCGAGAGCCAATTGATCATCGGCGTTTACAGAGGGGCTGTTGTGCCACATTTCGGTTTAGGAAAGTGTCGCCCCTCATGATAATCCCTCGCAGGTAATTTACCAAGTAGCACCCTACCTATATAAAGGCACCGCCTACTTGTTATACTTTGTAGCACTCAAGAAGCATTCATATTTACGGATAATGCACAAAATCGGCTATCGTTAGCCGCAATAAATGATGATTTTTGCCCAAATTGGGATTTTGTAGGTTGTAATATTATAACCTCCACATGTCGTCGCATGGCCTATGGTAACCACCACGTCGCCCAAAAACATGTTAATCGCCGGAATCATACTGATTCTTCTCAATGTAGCCGCTCTGAGCCCTCTATCAACAGGTGCAGTTGAAGGCGCAGTGGATGATAACTTCGAAACCTTCCCTAAAGATACAGCCTGTTACGATGATGATTGTGAAACTGCTGATGACGATTGGGCTTCCTCTACGTCACAACGTGATTTCTACGGTTGGTCCGTAAACAACCTTCCAGAAGTCATGGCAGGAGCTACACCAACCTATACTGAGGTCGGACCGGTGACCTACGACATCACCACAACAAAAACCATCAACTCATATGACGAGGCTGCAGGCACACTTACCTACAACTCTGTGAAGACCTTTGAATGCAATGCTGACAGTGAGGTCCCTTGCGACACCAAAGTCACCCAACTCAACATCGCCTTCCAGACCCAAGTTATTGGAGCAACAGGATTGGCCATCAATGGAATCATGGATACTACAAAACTTGCATTCACTGCTGGTATGATCGGCCAAGACGTTGAAAGCATGCAAGCAAGTGCTCCAACAGCACAGTATGTTGTGGATAGCCTTGCTGGCACATCTGCAATCCTTCAAGGGATGGGACTTGATTCAGACACAGCAAATGCTTCTGCACCGGCTGCACTCGCTGGGAACTTCTATGCCGCCTATGATGGATACTTCACAACACTGGCTGGAGTAAATTACACCACGGCAAACCAACTTGATGATAACTTCAGCGCAAACTTCAGCGGCGAAGAAACCTACGACGCCATGTACGATTCCTTCGGACCTGGTGGCGAAGACATCTCATTGACAACTTCACTCGGTGCAACCTTGATGGCTGGCCACTGCAGTTCCTTCCCAACTGCTAACAGCACCACCATTATGGCCGATGCTGCTAATGGGTTTGCGAACATTGGAACCATGCAACGAGCTTCTCTTTGGAATTATACGGCAATGGCTTCTGCAACCATGCCAGACCTTGATACCATCATCGCCCGAGACTGGGCAATGTGTTATGGAGTCGGTGGAACCTTCTCCACACTTGGTGGGGGAGATGGAGACTGGTTTACTGATGCTAACGCAATCAACGCCTCTGTTCGAATGACCAACCTCGGAATCCCAATGGATAACGCAGTCGCCATGAACCTCTTGTTCAACGGCAGCAACACTGAGTCTCCACTCGGACTTCTTGCATCCAACGAAGCAGGAACCTCTTACGGAATTGGAGCCTTCCTTCAGATGGACAATACTACTGCAATGGCGACATACGGACTTACTGAGTCAACTTACAATGCTGTCGCCATGTGGGCCGGTGCCTGGTACACTGACGCAAAGAGCCTGCCAATGATTCTCCTTGGTGGATCTGGTGACATGACTGCTTCTCTGTTTGTCAACACCACCTTTGGTGCTGAAGACCCAATCAACGGCGGATACCTCAACAACAGCCTCAACCTCGGTGGAGGATGGGCCGCACTCGGCGCATCCGGTGGAAACGCAGTTGCTCTTGACCCTGCACTCTCCGGTAACGCCCTCTACGGGCCACTCGGATTGACCACGAGTACCGGTTCTGCAATCTTCCTTTATGGCGAACTTTCAGGATTCACACCCCCACTTAACTTCTCTACAAACCCACCAACGCCAGGAACTCCAATGGCCTGGGATGAGAATACAATCGCTGCTCTTTACGGCGTTGACACCAATGCTGCAAACGCAATGCGTGCACTCATGATGGGCCCAATCTACGGAACGACCAGCGAGTCATTCGTCCCTGGATTTTTGATGTCGAGTTTCGGCACCACTCCCTACCTTAATCAGACCTTCAACAATTGGTTGCTTGGATGGCATGACCCAGTCAGTGCGTTCCTCGCTACTGGAAACCCAATGGACATGTCCGTTGGCTGGGCCTCTCTCGAGACCAACGCCACCTACTATGGTTCAGGAGGAATTGCAAACGGAGACGGGACAAACTACACGATCTGTACTGGAGAAGTTAGCACCTGTGACAAGGGCGAAACCTTGCTTGAAGACGGTTCAACACAACTTTCATGGCGTAACGATGCAATGTTCGCTGCTACATTTGGCCTCATTGCTCCTGAATCCCTTGTTAATACTACAGGTGGCTTCGTGACAGGAACTGGAGACCTCGTTGATGTGAGCGGATATGCAATCGCTGAGATCACCTGCGATGGTACTGGAACCGTGAAGAACATCCCGGTTGACATCTGCACTGCGACTGTTGATGCAACAAAGCGTTCCATCCAGGCTAACCTCTTGGAAACGTACTCCTTGCTTGATGCAACGCCAGGTGCGCTTCCAGTATACTTCGGCAGCGACATTACCATGGAGGCGGAACAACTTTCTGGACTCATCATCGCTGGAGAATCTAACTCTACATTCTACTTGGACACTCGTGCTCACACCAACCAGGCAAGTGAACCAAGCATGTCTGACTTGGTACCGGTCTTCCAAATTAAGTCCTCCTCCATGATTGGAGACAGTGACGCTGAAGAGATGGAAAGTTCAATTGTAACCAACCAAGACGGAATGGCTTATTGGACTAACTTTGACCACCCGATTGATTTCGTTACCTTGTTCTTCTGGCTTGGTGGAATCACTCTTATCGCTATTGGAATGATTTCTGCAGCCAATGCTCCTGATGAAGAAGAAGCAGTAGATGAAGCAAAAGACCATGATGCTGCTATGGAAACTGTCGAATCCGAAGACGCTTCCGAGGAAGCATCTGAAGAATCATCTGAATGAGTCCTTTAGGGAATCTTCTTGCGGCGACATCACGAGTGATGTTGACAATGCCCTAACTCCGTTAGGGTGTTGAGACCACGGAGTTGAATGAGGTAGCATTAGAAAACCACAACGGTCTCTAACATGTTATGCATTTGGTATTCCTTCACAGCCATGTCATGTGCTGACCGAGAGAACGTGTTCTCGCACTGGAACCGCCCATGTGGAGTTCACAACGTAGATTTCAAAATTCAAGTTGGGAATTGATTGAGAATTTCTTCATCAGAAGAACGGTCAGTACGATGCGGAAGTACTTCCGGTAGGAACAGCCCCGTATGCATCAAATGATTTCGTGAGAACAATCACGTATTGTGAGAGTGAAACCCGTGCAGTATGGGTGCTGAACAATTGGCTATGTCGCTTTGAACTTCAAACTCATAGAGTTTGATGAGTCTGCGATTACTTGACCATTTCTTCGATTTCTTTGGTAGCTAGGATGAGCGTAGGAGCCCAAAGCCCTACGAATATTCCCAGATCATGATTGCCGCTTACGAAGTAGATGTATAACGAACCTACGACTGACAACATGCTTGCTACGAAACCTATTTTTGATATTTGACCACTCATTTTTATTTCTCCTTAGTTCCTGTTTACACCTTTTCCCTAATAGTATAATGTATCGAACCTCTGTTTTTTGTTTTATTTAGGAGATTCCTTACAGAATAGCTCCGACCTGTCCAAAAGATCGTCCTGGCAAGATGATCACGCACTGACTACAGAGCAAACTGGCTCCCGCAAAACCGGTCAAACGACCGTATTCAGTTGGATGGAGTTTCGGATGAACCCTTCCATCATATGCGATTACGATTTGTTGATGCTTCCAACAGGAGGATCATTCCTGACCGCTTTTGCCGGAATATCGAATGAACAGCACGGTGATAATTCCAATTAGAAGTCCGATCTGCATCCCAAGTAATCCCCCACCCTCATAACCGGGGTAACCGAGATAAGAGAAATCACGATCCATTAGTGGAAAAATCGTTGCCCCTGCTATATCGAATATCAATACCAATATCAAAGTGAGAACGATGTAGAATTTACGCCCTACTTCTCTACCGAATACTGTGGACATTGGATATTGGTTGGCGCCCTCGTATGTGAAATCATCGTGGGATATACCGCTCAATTCCCAAAGAGAATGCGAGAAAGTTGGAAGGTTACCCCTCTGTATCACATACGGTTACATCTGTACCCTCTCATGATACGCGTGGACAGAGGATATCGCTTGGGGCCTACAGGGGTTTTATGCTTAGAAATGTCAAATATAAACAATTCAAAATGAGCTTCAACTGCTGGTTACAATTTTGTAACTTAAGGCTTGAATACACCAGCGCCGACTCGAGATTATGGGAGAGCCAACACTCGCTGAATGGGAATCCAAGAACGAGATTGCATTTCAAAGGATTCAAGAACTTCTTCGCGTATTGTCGAAATCAAAAATGTTGCATGTCTTGTATGCCCTTGGTATTGGGGATGGTGGCTTGCGATTCTCGGAACTTAAGAAATCATCACTCGCAGATTCAACCACCCTGACAAGAAGACTTACCGAACTCGAAGAGATTGGGATGATCACAAGAAAGGAACTATCCACCACACCACCCGCAGTCGAATACCACTTTACAGAATCGTATGGCATCTTGAAACCAGTTTTGGAAGGTTTGCTTCACTATGGCCTTGAGGGCGTCACCAATAAATCCTGAATTTATATTCGTTGACATCACAAGATTGCTACTGCTTGGCTTATACCGGTATTGAGGTTCGTTGACATGAACAGGGGATTTATGATGATGAAACAAATACCACTCGGAACACAAGGCTTCACCACATCTGAACAAGGTCTTGGCATGATGTCAGTCGGGATTACCATGGGTAAACAAGACCTCTATGGGAAGAAGAACGATGTCTCAAAAAAAGGTGTGGCCGAACTCATTTCTCGTTCTATCAAGGCTGGTGTTACCCATTTTGACACCGCTCAGATCTACACGAACCTGTCTGGAATGATGTTGGGTTCGTGGTTTCCGACTGCAAATTCCGCAGAAAAAAAGATGAAACTTGGGCTCTCGCAACACAAGGGAAAATGGCAGGTTGCCACCAAGGTGATGAAATCAGGAAAGAAAAAAGTCGTCAAGAACATGTGTGAACGTTCTCTCAAAGCCATGGGCATTGACTGTATTGACTTGTACTACGTCCACAGAGTCGACCCAAAGGTTCCCATTGAAATTACCATGGAGGCCATGAACGAACTCATTGCTGAAGGGAAAATCAAGTATGTCGGCCTCTCAGAAGCCTCCGCTGCAACAATTCGCCGAGCACATGCCGTGTGCCCTTTGACATGCGTACAGATGGAATGGTCCCTCTACTCTCGTGAGTTGGAGGACGAGATCCTTCCACTTTGCGCTGAACTCGGTATTGGTATCGTTGCCTATGCTCCTATGGGCCGCGGGCTCTTGGCCGATACCTCACTTGACCCAGAGACGATGTCACGCATGGACTTTCGAAAGATGGGTGGTGTAGGCTACGCAGTCGAAGAAGGCGAGCGCAACTTAGCAACGTCGCTTGAATCCTTAGCTAAGGGAAAAAACGTCGCTCTCGGCACACTCAGTTTGGCTTGGGTCCACAAAAAAGGCCGGGATGCTCTCAACGGCGCTGGCGTCGTGCCAATTCCAGGTACAGGCAACCCCAAACACATGGAAGAAAATGCAACGGCTGTTGCGCTCTCTTACGCCTTGAGTGACGAAGACATGGAGGCGATTGAAACCTGCGTGCCAAGAAAGGCCATGGACAACTTGCCTCGTTATGGTGGAGGGTTAGGCAAGCGCGTGTTCACCAACGAAAACAACATCTCTCTCGAGGAATGGAAAAATTGAATATATTCATTCCTTTTGACCAAAATCATCAGTGTCAGTTTAATGAACCGACATATCATTTCCATGAAAACCCGTGGGGTTCCTCAGATCTCTCAAGACATTATGGAGAAGTACAATGGCTTTTCAGTCCCCTCAGTACACTGCATATCCCTCAATGAAATGCCTATTGCATGGGTGTTTGATAGGTTGGCAAGGATAGGTTGGGTCTTCATCGGTCTTTGGATATGTGTCAAACCACTCGGTATGTTTTTGTTCCCCACCCCTACCACTGATGTGCAACCTCCACAGATACCTCCCCCATATGCCCCTACAGCAGACCAACACCAACCTTCACATCCTCAACCCCGGTGCGGTAGGCGGCCACAGACCGCCGATGGTCAACCATTTGGGTGTGCTCTCGCGCCAATGCACCGTAGCGCTCTCGGTCATCATACACGGCCCTCAAGGCATCGATGACTGCATCGGCGTCATGGCCACAACATGCAAAATACCGTATTAATCCAACATATTGAAGATTTATTTCCTATTTCATGCAGTGATGCATGTATGATGCACATAAAATAACATTAAAGTAGGAAGATGATGATGGGATATCATGGAGCAAAAATCCGAAACCAACGAAGGACACCGTGCGCTATCCAAAGCATACGACCATGTGTTGCGCCAAAAGCGCATGAACGAATCCCTCATCAAGTGGAGCCTCAACTATTCTGATTTGTTGAAAGCGAATGATTCAGGCATGGGATTTACCCTCTACCTTCTCTAACGTGAGAGATACAGCCCACTACGTTGATGACCGATACCCCATGCGTTGAAGCATGGCCGTCATGGAATGGGATATTCTCCTTGCGGCAGGGGTTGTTTTGAGCCTTGGTGCGATTTCACCCGGCCCCAGCCTCATGGTCGTTCTACGAAACACCATGATGGGAGGAAGGCGACAAGGTGTGGCTTGTGCTCTTGGACATGGCCTCGGTTTTGGCGTCTATGCTGGACTTGCCGTTTTTGGACTCATTGTTCTGTTGGAAGAAGCCCCGAATGTATTTCTCACCCTCCAACTGATTGGGTGCGGATTATTGGTATGGTATGGATATTCTATGTGGACAATGGACGGTGATTTTGATTCACATTCGCATACAGCATCAAAGCGCCAAGGATTTACCGAAGGGTTTGCTATTGCCTTCTTCAATCCCAAAATTGCTTTGTTCCTCGTAGCAGTCCTGGCACAAGTTCTGCGCCCTGGGATGGAATTTAGTAGTAAAGTAGCTGTTGGATTGCTTGGAATGACCATCGACACACTCTGGTACCTTACTGTAGCAATAGGACTAACTGGGACATCTCTCTTGGAGAGGTTGAAGAAAAACGGGGTATTCATTCATCGTGTTACGGCTGTAATTCTTTGGGGATTTGCCTTGAGCATCGTATTCCAACTCAATTAGTTCTGACATCGTGGGCAGAGGAAGGTTGAACGATTGCTTTGGGTAATTCGTTCAATGACTCCTCCACAACCTTCCTTTAAGCAGGGTTCGTCTTCTCGCCCATAGACGGTAAACTGGTGAGCGAAATATCCCAAGGTTCCATCAACAGAGGCGAAATCGTTGAGGGTTGAACCACCCGATGAAATCGCTTCATTGAGAACGGATTTAATCTCTTGAACCAATCGCTCCAATCGTGCGGTTGGACTCCCGTTCTTTCGAACCAAAGTTCTTGACTCACGTGTTGGAGATATACCGCTTCGATGCAGTGCTTCACAAGCGTAGATATTTCCAACCCCCACGACAATGTGTTGATTCAACAGCGTGATTTTGATGGCCGATTTACGTTGATGCAGTGCTTGAGCCAAATCCTTAGCGGTCCAATGTTCAAACGGCTCGGGACCTAATCGTTCCAATAAAGCATGAACCGGTTCCTCAAGGCGTGGAAACAAATCAATCACACCGAATCTCCTAGGATCCGTATAGACCGCCCGAGTACCGTCCGTGAACACAAATTCAAGATGGTCGTGTTTTCCACCGTAGCCAGTTTGGTTTCCAAAGGCTGAAACCGGCACTCCACCATTCACGGTTTGCAAAAGTGGCACAGCCACGGCGTCTGCCTCCTCGGATGAAAAAAGAGTGTAGCGACCGGACATGCCGAGGTGAGAAAGCAAGACTCGCCCGTCGTCCAAGTCAATGAGAAGGTATTTTGCTCGACGCCGGATATCCACAACGGTTGTACCAGCCACCGTTGGGAGGTCATCTGGGAACGGAAAACGAAGACCCTCTCTGCGAATAAGTACGTCTCGGATGGTTTTCCCCTGCAGGCCTTGAATGAGACCTTGACGAACGGTTTCAACCTCAGGAAGTTCAGGCAGATTCATGCCTCCGGCGAATGAATAACGAACAAACGATGATGGTCTTCGTAACCTGCGAGTTCAATGGATTCATCCACATTAAAACCGGCATCGTTCAATCGCTGTTCAACTTCCTCAAACAACGCCGCTTCTCCTTCGCCCGTCCATCGTTCGCTTGCTGCTTTAAGCGAAAGAAGTCCCATTCCCCCAGGTGCTAAGAAACGGCGACAGGCCGCCGTGAAAATGTCGACTTGACCGGCCTGAGCAACATCTTGAAACAACCAGTTGACTTTCCTTGGCAGCAACACGCCCCATGCTTCATGACGGCGAGCATCACCCAAAACAGGGACAAGTCCAGGTCGTTTTTGTGCGAGGAATGTCAAATCTCTCAAACAACGCGGTGCCAAATCTACACTTACAAGTCGTCCGTTGAATCGGTTATCTTCCCCACAGAGATGGTCGTGCAAGTGGCTGACAGATGTACCGTGTCCGGCTCCCAAGTAAAGCACCGTTTCTCCTTGTTGCGGCAAGAGAAGAGCAGGGTCGTTTTGAGTTCGCAACATAGCGGCTCCAAGTTTGGAACGATGCGGCTCCCACCTTCGATATTCTTGCCCGGAAAACCTGCGAAGAGACTCTCCATAGACGGCTCGTTTTGGAACAGCATTCAGCGTCCATAATGATTTTCGGTCTAACCTAACGGCTGACGACAAGTGGCGCGGGCCACGATTTCGCTTTGAACCTCCGCCCAATGAAACTCCTCCATTCAGCGCCGACTGGGCGGTTTCTTGTGTTGGTCAAGAAGTTCTTCAACACGACGCTCTACTGGAAGAACATCATCTTCTGTCCATGGGGTGCCTTCAAAGGCGTCAATTTTAGCGGCGATACTGATCTTTCCAGCCAGCATCCTCGCAATTTTACCCCGAACCCATCGTGGTGACCGGCTAATCCATGGATGCATGAAGATATGACCGTGCTTTGGTGAAGGGGCACCGGTTTTGAGGTGATTGAAGAACGCCTTCTCAGCACCTAGAATTTGTACCGTTCCAGAAGGAAGACGAGCCAATCGCATCCTTCCGTGCGCCTCTACGCACAGTCGGGCTGCGAGAAGGGGGCCAACCAATGCAGATACTGACGGAAGGTGCGCAGTGGAAAGTTCTCGCAAAGCATGCTCCATCCGGTCCAAGCGTCCATTGGACCCAGCCGTATCTTGAGCCCACTCGTGAATGGACCTCCATTCGCTGTCCGAAGGTTGTTCGATGGGGAGTTCCAAACCTACTGTAGACGCAAATTCTGCCGGACTGGGACTGGATGCAACATCCCTAACAAATCCATTTCGGTCGGTAATGACTGCAAGGGGGAAAAACAAACCCGTCCATTCAATCAATCTGGCCTCCATGGTGAGATGCGCTGCTCTGAGTTCATCACTGCCTCGGACAAGATGCTCTAAGCGGCGGTCAGGATCGCTGGCAGCTCTCTGTACGCCTTCAATGGCCAATCGCAATGCGGCTTTGTCAGCAAGGGATTGCTCAATTGAATTCGGATAGGGCCAATCTGCGTCTGGCAGTCGCTCATCTCCGTGAAGACAGACGATGGCCTCTGGAAATCGTTCCAACAGTTGAGCCACTTCGGGAATATGTTGGCCGAGTTCAACCGTTCGTAGACGCTCCATGACGCCGTGTTCGGTCATATGACCGTCCCATACTTGGCTGTCTACGATGTTTCCATCACCGTCAGAAATTGCCGCTGCACGCCAATCATACCACAGCCACATGGTCTCCCGTAAGCGCTGTTGATTTTGACCCTTCCCCTCACCTCAAGGACTTAGGAAACAGGTGAATGTGGCCCTATGACCTTAAATGATAGTTTAAATGGAAAGAACCTAAATACTGTGTGATACGGGAATGTCTTATGTTTTGCCCACAATGTGGTACCCTCTCATTCCCTACTCCCTCAGGAGACATCTCCTGTACGAACTACAAATGTGGCTATAATGGCCCTGCTAAACTTAAGACTAAAATTGGTGGGAAGGAAGTTGATTTGTCCAAAGCCACTTCAAGCACTCAAGTGAAATCCCGTGAATATGAAGTTATCAAAGACTCCGATAAATCCCACGGCGTCCTAACCAAGGACACCTACATGTGTCCAAAATGCGATTGTGTCGAAGTGTTCGCCTACCTCCAACAAACACGTTCCTCTGATGAACCTGAGACCCGGATGCTCACATGCAAGGAATGCGGCCACGGATGGCGAGAATACTGAACTCCGCCCGTGTACAAGTTCCTATGGAAGACTAAGCCCTTTGAGCGGGCCTTACGACACTAACACGAAGTTTTGAAGGTTCATCATTGCACTAAGCAGTGATCAAAAACTGGTACTGAGCATCAGTATTCGCTTTCAACACGAGGAGCAAGGTAGTAGACAACCTCGCCCGCACCGTCATTGAACGAGAAGCTCAAGCGTAGTGGGAAACTTTCTCCAAATCCAAGGGTGATTTCACCCAATCCTGCAAAGACCTTGGCCATTGGGACGAGATACGTCAACGAGTACTGGCTACGGGCTGGTTTTGTGCATTCCAACGAATCCAATTCATCTTTTGCAAAGGACACGGTCACCGAATCTGTTTGACCTTGGACGTGTACTGTGAAGGTCTCCGAATCAATGCTTAGATTGACCAAGTCTCCAACTTGCTTTGCTGCTCGTAGCGCTTGAGCAAGTGCTGCCCCGCTCATTACAACCTTCGATGGGATGTCAATTTGAGGGACGTTTGGTGAGGAAATGGTCGTGTTGTCAAGGGGGCGAATGTTTCGGTCGATTTTCCCGAGATTCAAGGTCATGACGCCAGAGGTTGGCGTATAGGCCATCTCTATCATATCATCTGCAGCACCCAAACTAATGAGTTCCTTAACCTTACGAAGTTCCAAACCGAGGTCGGTCTCTTCAATTTCCCAAGTATCAAAGGCAGCAGAATCCACCTCCATTTTGATCATTGCCACGTGTGATGCGTCAACCACACGGGCGTGCAGACCATTTTCTTTGAACTCAAAGCGTGCGTCTTCAACAACCACGCTCAAAGTTTCAATAATTTTGTTCATCAAGTCCTGTCGGGCCGTGACGTTCAACATGAGTTCATCCCTCTCCAATTACGAGCCTCCCGCGACGGCTTATGAACTTAGCACAAAAGCAGGCATGAAATATATTCATCATGCGCGGTTTTCCTAGTGACGATTAACCTCCGCGCACATGTCAAATTTCCTTCAAAACCGGAAGTAAGTTCATAGGGGAAGTCATCGGTAGATGAACTATGCAAATAACACGCACACTGAATGTCATTACGTTAACCGCACTCCTCATCTTAACTGGATGCTTCGGCATGATGGATGATGGAATCACTCCACCTGCGGAGGGCGAAGAAACAACGACTGGAACAGCAGCCGTAAACAACCCTCCAATGATCGCCCAATCTGAAATTCTGGATGAGGTCTTGTCAGAGACATTGGATGAGGATTCCAATGCCAACTACAACGATACTACCGAGGCTCTTGAGAGTTTTACCGTCAAAGCCTACTATGCCGCCATGGATATTGATGGCGATTCAATGACCATGGGATGGGACACTAACCTGGACGGAACCATTGACGTCAGCGTCACAGACGCATCTGGAATCACCACCATTGACATTCCAATCGCACACTGGAATGAGTTGAACCTTTTTGATTACGATGATTATTACCACGCCATGATTGCCTTTATTGCTGTTGATGAACATGGCCTCGGAGCATCTTCCTTCCACGAATTTGTAGCCATTGATTGGAGTCAATTTGATGAGGGCGGATGGGGCGACTCAGAAAATGGAAACTTGGCCCTTTACGTCTTTGACGGAGAGGACGCCAGTGGTGCACCAAGTGCAGAAACTGACGACAATCTTATCCGTGTG
>Ga0208973_1000694_pt1 | contig 16517 bp, 15 predicted proteins | sample AOAMet_66_BLW_10_2_FD_188233 | JGI IMG/M metagenome (GOLD analysis project Ga0208973, IMG submission 188233) | Ammonia-oxidizing marine microbial communities from Monterey Bay, California, USA - CAN11_66_BLW_10 (SPAdes) | ecosystem: Environmental > Aquatic > Marine > Intertidal zone | place...
GTCCGCTCTTCTTCCTTTAGAATTTGAAAAAGGATATTGGTGTTCCATAGGATTAAAGCAACAATGACAAAGACACTCAGGAGAACCCAAGGTCTAATTTTGTTTTGAAAAAAAAAGTTGCTCATAATTGAAAATCTACCTTACGAAGGTAACATAAAAAGGAAAAAGGAATTCTGTTGGATTAGCTCCCTAAATTTTTATATTTTTGTGGCTAGTAAAATCTAAAGAACTTATGGAAGTAGCAGGGAAAATAAAATGGCTTGATGAAACAAAGACCTACGGTGGTAATGGATTCAGAAAACGTGAAGTAGTAGTAACTACGGAAGAACAGTATCCACAGCACATTTTAGTTGAATTTGTTCAAGACAAATGTGACTTATTGGATTCTTTTAATGTAGGTCAACCCGTAAAAATCGGCATCAACTTAAGAGGAAGAGAATGGGTCAATCCACAAGGAGAAACCAAATACTTCAACTCGGTACAAGGATGGAGAATCGAAGGCCAAGCAGCAGCTGCAGCCCCAGAAATGCCCCCAATGCCACCCGCATCATCTTTTCAGGCAACTGACGAAGCAGATCGAGCAGTTGAAGACGACCTTCCGTTCTAGAAAAAGACGTTTGCATTTCTAAAAAAAATGCTTCAACATTGAATCCTAGGAAGCTAGTTCCGAACTTTTATGAAAAAAGACTCGGTCACTATTGTCTCAAAAAGAATAATGTAGTACATTTGCAGCCCTCTAATGGGGGAAATTGTACAGATAAAAAACATATATTGTGAATACACTAAGTTACAAAACCATCTCTGCTAATAGTAATACCGTTGACAAACAATGGGTTATGGTAGACGTTGCCGGAATGCCTTTAGGAAGAATGGCCTCTGAGGTTGCCAAAATCATTCGTGGTAAAAACAAACCAAATTATACTCCTCACGTAGATTGTGGAGATAATGTTATCGTGATCAATTCAGATAAAATTGAATTATCAGGAGACAAGTGGAAACAAAAAGTATACATCCGTCACACAGGTTATCCTGGTGGACAGCGTAAATTAACTGCTGAGCAATTGTACAACAAAAGCTCAACACGTTTGGTTGAAAACGCTGTACGTGGAATGTTACCTAAAAATAAACTAGGAGCTGTTTTATACAGAAACCTTAAAGTATTTAGTGGTTCAGAGCATACACACGAAGGATTAAATCCAACTACAATTAAACTAAGCAAACTCAAATAATGGAGGTAATACACACAATTGGACGTCGTAAGACTTCTGTAGCTCGAATATTCTTGTCTGAAGGCAATGGATCAATGACGGTTAATAAAAAAGAGTACAAAGATTATTTCCCTACACCAGCCTTACAGTACAAAGTGGTTCAGCCCTTTGCTCTTACAGGAACGGAAGGGAACTATGATGTAAAAATCACAGTAGTAGGTGGTGGATCTAACGGACAAGTTGAAGCAGTTCGTCTAGCAATCTCTCGTGCTTTATGTAAAATCGACGAAGAAAATCGTTTGGCTCTTAAACCTGAAGGTTTATTGACTCGTGATCCTCGTATGGTTGAACGTAAAAAATTCGGTCAGAAGAAAGCACGTAAGAAATTCCAGTTCTCTAAACGTTAATATCATTTTTCCCCTTTTTTATAAAAAGGGTTCGTTCATATTTTAATCACCCGTTGCCCACTCGTAAAAACGAGATTTAGTTTAGCATCTAAATGGTGAAGGCCTTTGAAAAAAGCCACTTCACTATTGCTAACTTACGGAACGTAAACTAACAACAATGGCAAACATAGACGTAAAAGACCTGCTAAATGCAGGCGTACATTTCGGTCACTTAACCCGAAAATGGAATCCAAACATGGCTCCTTACATTTACATGGAGCGTAATGGAATCCACATCATCAACCTTTACAAAACTGCAGCTAAAATTGACGAAGCGTCAGAAGCAATGCAAAAAATTGCAGCCTCTGGACGTAAAATCTTATTTGTTGCAACCAAGAAACAAGCTAAAGATATCGTTGCTAGTCATGCAGGTAGTATCAACATGCCGTATATCACCGAGCGTTGGCCCGGCGGAATGTTAACAAACTTTGTTACCATTCGTAAAGCAGTAAAGAAAATGGCTGCGATTGATCGTATGAAAAAAGACGGTACTTTCGAAACTCTTTCTAAGAAAGAAAAATTACAAGTAAATCGTTTGCGTGCTAAGCTTGAGAAAAACTTAGGTTCAATTACCGATATGACGCGTCTTCCTGCTGCATTATTCGTAGTTGATATCAAACGAGAACACATCGCTATCAAAGAAGCTCAAAAATTGAAAATTCCAATTTTTGCTATGGTAGATACAAACTCTGATCCTAGAGATGTAGATTTTGTAATCCCTGCTAATGACGATGCGTCTAAATCTGTTGAAAAGATTTTAAGCCTAGTAACTCAATCAGTTGCTGTTGGTCTTAAAAATCGTCAAGCTGAAAAAGATGCTGAAAACAAAGGGAAAGAAGATGAGGCTGCTGCCAAAGCTGCACCGGCTGTAGAAGCTGCTCCAGTTGCAGAAGCTGCACCAGTTGTTGAAGCACCCGTTGTAGAAACTCCTGCTGCTGAAGTTCCAACTAAAGAAGAAGGTGAAGCTCCAACAGAAGCTTAATCTAAATTGATCTTTTAATAAATTATACAGATGAAAATTACTGCATCAGAAGTAAATAAATTACGTCAGGCCACAGGTGCTGGTATGATGGATTGTAAAAAAGCGCTCGTAGAAGCGGAAGGAGATTTTGACCTAGCTGTCGAAAACCTTAGAAAAAAAGGACAAAAAGTAGCCGCTAATCGTGCAGATCGTGATTCAGCTGAAGGTGCTGTTTTAGCAAAAGTAAATGCAGATAATACTGCTGCTGTTGTTGTTTCAGTTAACTGTGAAACTGACTTCGTTGCAAAAAACGATAGCTACCTTGCCCTTGCAAATTCAATCGTAGATGTTGCCATGAACCAAACTACTCTAGAAGGCCTTTTAGCGGCTGACTTAGGTGGAATGACCGTAGCTGAAAAATTGATTGAACAAACTGGAGTAATTGGAGAGAAAATCGAAATCGGTGGTTTCGAACGTATCGAAGAAGCTTTTGTAGGTCACTACATTCACGCTGGTAACAGAATCGCAACAATCGTTGGTCTTTCTGCTTCCGTTGAAGGTGGTGCTGATGTTGCCAAAAATGTTGCAATGCAAGCTGCTGCAATGAATCCACTTGCTTTAAACGAAGATGGAGTTGATGCTTCAGTAATCGAAAAAGAAATTGAGATTGCAAAAGATCAATTACGTCAAGAAGGAAAGCCAGAAGCTATGTTAGATAATATCGCTAAAGGAAAGATCAAACGTTTCTTTAAAGACAACACGCTAGTTAACCAAGATTACATCAAAGACAGCAAGCAAAGCGTTGCTCAGTACGTGAAATCTGTAAATGCAGACCTCACGATTACCAACTTTAAACGTCTAGCTTTAGGATAATCTATCGCTTACTTTATATAATTAAATCGCTCTTCGGAGCGATTTTTTTTTGCCCTGATCTCGATACAATCCGCTTCACAGCGGATCACTCGATCTGACTAAGGGTAGTAATAATCCATAGCGTCACATCGAGTGTATCACAAGAGTGGCGTCACATCGAGTGAACGGAGGAACGACGTTTGTATCGAGATGGACTCGATCAGACCATGCTTTGAAATCCCAAAGCATTTTGTATCTTCTTCCCATAAAATATTATACGAATGTCTGCACCAAAACGACTTTTTCTACTGGATGCCTTTGCGCTAATTTTCAGGGGCTATTACGCTTTTATTAAGAACCCTAGGATTAATTCTAAGGGGATGGATACCTCTGCTATTTTTGGGTTTATGAATTCTTTGCTCGATGTGATTAAGCGAGAAAAACCAGATCATCTAGCGGTTTGTTTTGACAAAGGAGGCTCCGTTTCAAGAAGAGAACTTTTTGAGGCATACAAAGCCAACAGAGATGAAACCCCAGAAGCTATAAAAATAGCTGTTCCCTACATTCAAAAAATCCTGGAAGGAATGCAAATACCGGTTATTGAGAAAGCTGGTTTTGAGGCCGATGATATCATTGGAACTCTCGCCAAACAGGCAGAAAAAGAGGGTTTTAAAACCTTTATGGTAACCCCAGACAAAGATTTTGCACAGCTGGTTTCTGAAAATATATTCATGTACCGCCCTGCTCGAATGGGCAATGGAATCGAAATCTGGGGAATCCCAGAAGTACAGGCTAGATTTGAGATTGAACGCCCTGAGCAAGTGATCGACTACTTGGGAATGATGGGAGATGCTGTCGATAATATCCCCGGACTCCCGGGAGTGGGTGATAAAACTGCTAAAAAATTCCTGAAAGAATACGGGAGCATGGAGGCCTTGTTGGAAAATACCCATGAGCTGAAAGGCAAAATGAAAGAAAAAATTGAAGCCAATAAGGAATTGGGAATGCTCTCTAAAGAATTGGCAAAAATCATATTGGATGTTCCCGTTACTTTTGAAGCAGATGCGTACAAGCTAAGTGATCCGAATTTTGAAGCAGTACAACCGTTGTTCGAAGAACTGGAGTTCCGAAGAATGCAAGAAACCATTCACCGTATTTTTAATGCTTCAGAAACTGTTACTGCGCCAGTCCAAAAAACTGCAGCTTCCAGTCCAACTCCAGAAGCCAATAATGGGCAAATGGATTTGTTCGCTACAGCCGGAGCTGGAACAACTACCGTTGAGGAAACCACCCACAGCAAGCAAACACTTGGGACTACCTCCCATGCGTATCAGTGTATCGATAGCCCCCTAGCCTTGTCTCTTTTACTAGAAAAATTACACGCCCAAAAAAGTGTGTGTTTTGATACAGAAACTACCAGTCTCAATGCACTGCAAGCAGAATTGGTTGGGATTGCTTTTAGCTGGGAAAACCACAAAGGATATTATCTGCCTTTCCCTGCTGATCAAGAAGAAGCACAAAAACTAATCGAGCAGGTTCGCCCGTTCTTTGAACATCCCGATATTGAGAAAATTGGGCACAATCTCAAATACGATCTCAAGGTTTTATCCAACTACAATCTCGGCGTAAAAGGCCCTTTATACGACACCTTAATCGCACATTATTTGATCAATCCCGATCGCCGTCACGGCATGGATATTCTGTCAGCTTCTTACCTCAATTACGAGCCCAAACCCATTACTGATTTAATTGGTAAAAAAGGGAAAAACCAAGGCTCCATGCGCGATGTTCCTTTGAAAGATCAAACCCAATACGCTGTTGAAGATGCCGACATTACCTGGCAATTGAAACAGCACTTTGAGAAAGAATTGATTGCTGCCGATAATCAAGATTTGTTCCAAAAAGTTGAACTTCCTCTACTCCCTGTTCTTTCCGCAATGGAGCAGGAAGGAATTAATTTGGACGTTCCTTTTTTAAAGGGTTTTGCTGTAACCCTAGAAGAGGATAGTGCGCGCTTGCAAGCTCAAATTTTTGAGGAAGCAGGAGAAGAGTTCAACTTGGCATCCCCCAAACAATTGGGGCTTATTTTATTCGATAAACTCAAATTAGTTGATAAGCCTAAAAAGACCAAAACGGGTCAATATTCTACCGCAGAAGATGTGCTATCATCTTTAGCAAAAGATCATTCCATCATCGCCGATATTCTCACTTGGCGCTCTACGCAAAAATTGCTGAGTACCTACGTGATTGCTTTACCCAACGAAATAAACCCTAAAACAGGACGGGTACATACAGTCTATAACCAGGCCGTTGCTGCAACTGGACGTTTGAGCAGTAATGCGCCCAACCTACAGAACATTCCTATTCGGACAGCTTTGGGACAACAGGTCCGTAAATCTTTTATCCCGCGTGATGAAAACCACGTCTTACTCGCCGCCGATTATTCACAAATTGAATTGCGGATTATTGCTGCATTGAGCAAAGATCCTTCAATGGTTACCGCCTTTCAAAACAACGAAGATATTCATGCCACTACTGCCGCTAAAGTATTCGATGTACCCCTAGAAGAGGTTACTCGAACACAACGGAGCAATGCCAAGACGGTGAATTTTGGGATTATATACGGGGTATCTGCCTTCGGATTGAGCCAACAAACTGATCTGAGTCGTGCAGAATCCAAAGAATTGATCGATACCTATTACGCAAGTTACCCCGAGTTGAAAGCCTATATGAGTACACAAGTCGATTTTGCTCGTGAAAATGGGTATGTAACCACCGTTTTGGGTCGCCGTCGTTACCTTAAAGACATCTTATCTCAAAATGCAATTGTACGTGGCGCAGCAGAACGCAATGCAATCAACGCTCCGATTCAAGGAAGTGCAGCCGATATCATTAAGATTGCTATGATTAAAATTCATAACCGCATGGAAGCCGGAGACTGGAAAGCCAAGATGCTCCTTCAAGTACATGATGAACTGGTTTTTGATGTTCCAAAAACAGAGGTTGAATCGCTTAGCGCAATGGTGAAAGAAGAAATGGAAAATGCATTCAGTCTAGACGTTCCTTTAGTTGTTGATCTTGGCGTTGGAACTAATTGGTTAGAGGCGCATTGATGCAAGTGTTTTAAGAGTGACTTCATCTCGATACGCTTCATCTCGATACAAACGTCGTTCCTCCGTTCACTCGATGTGACGCTCTTGTTTAGCACTACCCTCGGTCAGATCGAGTGATCCGCTGAAAGCGGATTGTATCGAGATCATGCTAAAACCTAAAAGTAGCACCCATTAAAAAGTTAGTTCCTGCTTGTGGGTAATACCCTACTCCTTCTATTGTAGATACAACGCCGGCAACAGAATAATCATCATCGAAGGTGTAAAAATAGCCGTTGGATGTATATAACGCATTGAATATGTTGTTGACCAACAGAGAAAACTGAGCTTCTTTGATCCAACTGTTGGGTGTCCATACATAACTGATATTAATGTCGTTGGTGAAATACGCTTCTAGCTTAGACAGGTCCGCATCAATATTACCCATGAACTGCTCGCCTACATATTTTGAAAGCAAAGCCACTCTAAAAACTGTACTCGGTGCAAACACCAAATTACTCGCGCCTACAACGTTCGGAGAATAAGAAATGTTGGTTGTACCAAGGTTTTGAAGCTGTCCATCTCTTTTGAAATAAAAGTCTTTGTTCTTATTGGAACTCAAAGCTAAATTGGGTTGCCATACCCACTGTTCTGCAAATTGAATTGCAGCTTCGATCTCCAGGCCAAAACGGTAGCTATCACCACTATTGGTTCGGATGGGTTCACCAACGGCATCTAAGGCACCTGTCAATACCAATTGGTTTTCATAATCCATATAATAGAGATTGGCTTGCAACTGAACTTTTTCTTTCTTAAAACGCCAGCCAGCTTCAAAATCGTTTAAGGATTCTGGTTTAGGAGTTCCATTTTCATAATCACTTCGGTTGGGTTCTCGTTGTGCTTTTGCATAGGAAAGATAAAGACGTGAAGCCTCCGACGCACGATACGTAATTCCAGCCTTGGGATTGAAAAAAGAGAGGTTATCATCAATTGCAATTGGTTCAGGACCCTTTACTGTTCCTAAAGAATTATACGCAATGGTTCTGAATTGTACGTCCGCATAAACCGTCCAAGCAGTTCCCAATTGCTGGGTTACTTTGGTATACAGATTAAAATCTTTCTTGTCTGCATTGTTTTCATAAAACCGATGGTTTGGAGCTGCATTACTAGCGTATTGCGCCCAAATTAAATTCCCGAAATGATCTCCATTGTAGGTGCTATAGGAGCCTCCAAAGACAGCATTGGTTTGGTTACTATCGTAATTCAAAGAAAAGGTTCCAACATAAAAATTATTGTCCAACCATTTACGGCTGATGTTCTCAGTTGTATCAATTGTTGTTCCCCCAATAACAAGTGGTGCTATTTGTAAATAATCGAAGTTAACCTCGTCTCCAAAAGTAATATTCTGAGTAGCCCAAAGGTCATTGTATTCTTCGTAATACCCGCGTCCATAGGTATAGTTCAGTCCAATAGTAGAAGACCAAGAACTGTTGTATTGTTGTGTCCAGTGAAATTGAAAATGATCTTGCTTGTAGTCATCAACTTGATTATCGTAATGTCCTGTTAAAACTCCATTGCTGTCATACATTTCCCCCGCTGGATTGTAGGTTCTGTTGGCGGCTAGAGTTCCCGAATCGATTCCATACCAAGATTGATAGGTGATTTCACTTCCACCAAAAGTAAGTGCTTTGATTAAGGTGTTTTTGTCTTTATAAAGGCCTTGAAAAAAATATGATTTTAAATCAGAAGAAGCCCGGTCAATGTAACCATCAGAGGCAATTGTAGCAACGCGTCCAGAAAGTTCGAAATGCTCATTGAGAAGCCCTGTGGAGAATTTGATAGTATTCTTAATCGTATTGAAACTTCCAAAACTACTAGCGATTTCTGCAAAGGCTAGATCCGATACACCTTGCGTTATTAAGTTAAGACTTGCACCAAAAGCACCTGCACCGTTGGTAGAAGTTCCTACACCGCGATTCAGCTGAATATTGTCTACAGAAGAAGTAAAGTCAGGAAGGTTAACCCAAAAAGTTCCTTGAGACTCCGAATCGTTGTATGGTATTCCGTTGATGGTTACGTTTACACGAGAAGCATCGCTCCCACGAACTCGAATTCCAGTATATCCAATTCCAGCCCCAGCGTCGCTGGTGGTTACTACACCCGGCAAAAAATTGAGGAGTATTGGTAAATCTTGACCTAAATTACGTTCTTTCAGAGCTTCGGTTTGAACTTCTGAAAAAGTAAGGGGTTGGTTTTCATTGACACGTAATCCCGAAACACTGACTTCCTCAAGGCTTATTAACGGATTGATTAAGCTATCGGTTAGCTGCTTTTGTTGTTGTGCAATTAGAGAAGTAGATCCCAACAGCAAAGACCAAAGTAAACAAGGTAATTTCATTCGAAAAAATATATTTTACGAATAACAAAGGGCAACTATTCTTAGTTTATTTATAAAAAAATCTACTTCCCTTCGCAGCATTACCTGCCCAGGTTCATAGGGTATGATCTCAGCTCGTTATTTAGAGCACCCCTTAGAGAAAGGACAAAATTACTCTTTTTTTTGTATTAAACAATCGTTAATTGTTTTAAGCGAACGAAAAGTTGCAGTGGGAATTTCGACAAAAATAGAATTCCAATATCCCATACATCCATTCCATAGTCCGGGAAGTTCAAATGTTTTTATGGGCTGACCCATTTGAATTTTTTCGGAGATAATTGATCGTCCACTATCTTTGTAACGATCCAATTCCCAAGAATTACCCTCAAAATCTTTTAGGCCACAAACTATATTCACTGGATTGAAAAAAAGAGCATCGTGCAAGACACCCTGAGAGGGTTGTAATTCGCTTGACTCAACAATTTGTAAAGCAGTTTCACCGTTGTGTTCTATCCAAAAAGGCCCACCACCTGGTTTACCCTCATTTATGATCATTCCACAAACCCTGAAAGGGCGGTTAAGGAAGTTAATTAATTGTTGAATTTGCTCTTCAAAATCCAATCCTTTCAATTTTGAACTGAGGTCAATATGAAAACTGTTTTTAATGAAAACTGTAGACTCATCAACACTTGTTTTTACCGCACTTTGAAGTTGTTCTAAGAGGTTTTTAATTTGATCGAATCGTTCCAAATAAAGGCCTCCAATAGCTTTTTGAACATCAACAGATTCCCGATCATTGGGTTTGATATTATCTACTGTTTTAATGAAAACCAAATCTGTTTTAAATCGTTTAATATTATCAATAAGAGCTCCATGCCCAGATTTTCTAAATTCAATTTTACCTTCTACATCTCTTAAAATAGTGCTGTTATCCAACAGCGCAATGCTATCTGTTTTTGAATCTTGAAAGGAATACTCGATTTGCAAACGATCGCTATTTGCTTTAGAAAGTTTTTTAACTAATTTATTCTCCAATGCAATGAAAGAGGAAAGTTGATCGGCATCAATTGTAAAGTGAACTTTTGTTTTAAGTGTATTAGAAAAAAGTTGAAGTGCCTCGATAATTTGAAGTTCAAAAGCAGACTCATTTGTGCCTTTGGAGTTGCTAAATAGTGGTAATAAAGCTTTCGCTTTCCCTTCCATTCCAAGTTCTACATCATCAAGTAGTATTTGAATGAAGTGATGAATAAATAGTGCATCATTTGTAAAACTTAGGCCTTTCTTTTCAATTTGAATTTTTATCAAATTGTAAAAAGTAAATTGTTCTATATGCTGAACAAAATAGCGAAATTCACGATTCGATTCATCAGCTAAATAGGTTTCGAAATTATCTTGATTAGGGTCAAATTTTAAAAGAAAATCTCGAAGAAAATAAAACATTCGGGAAGCAAGTCCAGAAGCGGGTACAAATTTAATTGCATTTATTTGTGAACCGTGTTGGTCAAAGTAATTGCGATAGTGATCTTGTTGATCTAATGGGAATTCATGAATACCATCGCCTAATGTCGCTGGCTTTTGTACCGAAAAACGAGCTTCATTGTTTTTTAGGCAAATCAATTGATGCTGAATTAAAACAGCATCTTTTTTAATTTCTTGAAAGTAAGCCAAGTCTTCCTTTGTAATCATTCTATAAAATTATACTATCTATTGCAGTTGTTGCTTGTTTAATTCTATTTTCTCTGTCTCCTTTAATGTATTCATAGGCAACATTTTGCTCTTCTAGCTTTACTTTGAAATATTCGAACATGCCTTCTCTATCGTTCGGACGATCGCGTAAATCGTCTGCCTCCCATGGAATATCAACCCCTGTTAGTAAGTAAAGATCGTAGTGTACTTGATTTACTGCTGCTATAATTTTTGGATCACAATAACCATCAAAATGTGTTTCCGACCAGATTTGAGTAACCAAGATATTGGTATCACAAAAAAGAACTTTACTAGCGCTTTTTAGCGCTTCGTTTTCCAAATCCATCTGCCCTTGGGCTATGGTTGGTAAATCTTCGAGTGTGCATATCTCCTGTGTTGTATCCCATTTTTCTTGTAAATAATCACGTGCAAATTCAGGAACCCAAAGCGTTTTATAATGTGCTGCAAGATCTTTGCATAGCGAAGTTTTTCCAGTGCTTTCTGGGCCAAAAACTACTACTCTGAAAAGAGAAGAATGCTGCTGTTGAATAAGCTTCGTTTGTGTCATTTTAAAAATTAGAGCGATAGGGACTGCGATCGCTTTTTACAATTTTTAGGTTTATCATTCCTGCGTCTAAACCATTAAAACTCGTTTCAATTGCTTCAGTCAAAAAAATCATTAACGGTGTATAAGCGCCATATATCTGAGTGCTTAGGGGATTCTCGAGGACTTTAAAGTCTGAGACCCGTAAACATTTAATGAATTCCTTGATAGGGGTTTCATACTGATCTTGTAAAGGCATTAGGGTTATTTCGATTGAAACATTCATTGCTTAGTTGTTCTTAATGGCAACACAAAGTTCGCCGTTTATAATGGATCTAAAATGTAAAGAAAAAGAATATTCTTTATCTAGATGTACTAGACAGGCAGAACCGTTTTCATCATCTATCGAGAAAGGAGCTACAAGGATTTGTTTTGAAAAATGAATTCCAGGCATTCCAAAAGCTTTATATATCGCTTCTTTAGCAGTCCAAAGACGCGTTAACAATGCAACTTCGTTCTCCTTATTTAGTGTAAATTCTTCTTTTTGATGTCTGAATTTTGGCCCAATGCGACTAATTTTATTTCGATAAGTCTCCACATCCACCCCAACAGATTTATCTGATATTACAGCTGCAGCGTAAGCCGCTGAATGCGACAGAGAACAAAACTTTTGATTGCCGAGAAAAGGCGCACCATGCTCGTGAAACTGAAGGTCTTTCAAGGAAACTCCCAATGCAGACAAACTAGCTCTGCTGCATAAAAGTTCTATTCGGTGTTGTGCACTTTTTCGTTGGTTTAGCTTTTCTTTTTCAGCCTTGGGGAGTTCAACCAGTTGACGTAATTCTTGTTCAGATTCGTCAATTTTCCAAAGTATAAGTTGGGTTTCGAAATTAAAATGTAACTCTTTGATTACAGGCATTTTTTATTCTTTAGAAAGTCCTTACTTTTGCTGGAAAATATTATTCAGTAAAGATAAAAACTATGAGCGAAAAAACAGCATACTTACCCTACAAGGTAAAGGATATTGCCCTTGCAGACTGGGGGCGAAAAGAAATTGATCTTGCCGAGGCAGAAATGCCTGGATTGATGGCACTACGTACAGAGTACGGAAAAGATCAACCACTTGCTGGAGCTCGTATTGCAGGTTGTCTACACATGACCATTCAAACGGCTGTATTAATCGAAACCCTTGTTGCTTTGGGTGCTGATGTTACTTGGAGCTCTTGTAATATTTTCTCTACCCAAGATCATGCTGCTGCTGCTATTGCTGCTGCTGGAATTCCTGTTTATGCATGGAAAGGTATGAACGAAGAAGAATTTGATTGGTGTATTGAGCAAACCTTATTTTTTGGAGATGCTCGTGAGCCCTTAAATATGATTTTAGATGATGGTGGAGATTTAACCAATTTGGTTTTGGATCATTACCCAGCACTCGTTGACGCTATCAGAGGTCTCTCTGAAGAAACTACCACTGGAGTTCACCGTTTATACGAGCGTATGAAAAACGGTACGTTACCGCTTCCTGCTATTAATGTAAATGACTCGGTAACCAAATCGAAATTCGACAACAAATACGGTTGTAAAGAAAGTGCAGTTGACGCGATTCGTAGAGCTACAGATATAATGTTGGCTGGAAAAAGAGTTCTTGTTGCTGGATACGGTGATGTTGGAAAAGGCACTGCAGCTTCGTTTAGAGGTGCAGGATCGATCGTTACAGTTACTGAAATTGACCCTATTTGTGCACTACAAGCGGCAATGGATGGTTTTGAAGTAAAAAGAATTCATACGGTTGTTGAGAAAGCAGATATCATCATTACCACTACTGGAAATAAAAATATTATTCGAGGAGAACACTTCTTGAAAATGAAAGACAAAGCAATTGTTTGTAATATTGGACATTTTGATAATGAAATTGAAATGGACTGGTTGAACGATACATACGGCGCATCGAAGGTTGAAATCAAACCTCAGGTAGATAAATACACCCTTGAAGATGGGAAAGAAATTATTGTCTTAGCAGAAGGCCGTTTGGTGAATTTAGGTTGTGCTACTGGCCACCCTAGTTTTGTAATGAGTAATTCTTTTACAAACCAAACGCTAGCGCAATTGGAGCTTTGGGGTAACCCAGGAAAGTACGAAAACAAAGTGTATATGCTTCCAAAACATTTAGATGAAAAAGTTGCAGCCTTACACCTAGTTCACTTGGGTGTAGAGCTTGAAGAACTTTCTCAGGAACAAGCAGAGTATATTGGTGTTACTGTCAAAGGACCTTATAAGCCTGAGTATTACCGTTACTAAAACACCGTTATGTTTTATTTAAAAAGCCGTACAGTATGTACGGCTTTTTTATTTCCCTATATTAGAGCTTAATACATGATGATGAAAAAATTATTCCTAGCCCCTATCGCACTATTCTTTTTTAATGGTGTGTTTGCACAAAATGCTTCTGGTTTCTCAACTGAAAAATTAGTTGAATTCAACACTTACATTCAAGATGAAATTGATGCAGAAAATATTGCTGGCGCAGAAATTCTTATTGCCCAAAACGATGTGATTGCATGGCAAGAAAGTTTTGGGAAGCGTAATATGAAAACGACTGCTCCGTTAAACAAGAACAGTATTTATTACATTCAGTCGATGACCAAACCTTTGATCAGTGTTGCGATTATGCAGCTCGTTGAAAAAGGCATGATTGGGCTAGAAGACCCTGTTCATATGTACATTCCAGAGGTTAAAAACCTTAGAATAACTACAGACGTTGAACTCGGAATCGATGCTCCTACACGGGCACCTAAAAAAACAATGACGATCCGAAATTTGCTAACGCATACCGCTGGAATGACCCATGGGCTTGGATCTAGTAAATTAGATCAAGAGCTTTTTAAATTACTGTACAATGAAACTCTGGATTATAAAGGGCATCCCGATCTAGAAAGTCGTGTGGATGTATTGATGCATGCTCCACTTATTGGAGAACCAGGAGAACAATGGTTCTATAGTGCGTCACCTGATTTACTTGCACTGATTTTACAGCGTGTTTCAAAAAAATCAATTCCAAATTATTTGAAGGAACATATTCTAGACCCACTCGGCATGTCAGATACTGGCTATAACCTAAATCAAGAACAGTCCAATCGAGTAATGCAACTCCACAGTCAAAAAGAAACTGGAGGTTTAGAACTAAGTCCTCTTCAAGTTCCGACTCAAGGAAACACGGTTTATGGAGGAACCCATGGAATATTTTCTTCTGCACAAGACTATTTGCGTTTTTGTCAAATGATTTTACATGAGGGCACTTGGAACGGATCACAAATACTTTCTAAGGAAACCGTTGCCTTGATGTCTAAGAATCATGTTGGCGCGTTATTGGGGCCAGCAGGAGGTTTTGGATTGGGCTTTGGGGTGATTCGTGATGCTCAAATACATCCAGGTCCCGGAAGTACAGGTCAATTGTATTGGGGCGGTTATTTTAGAACTCATTTTTTTATAGACCCTACTCTAAATTTGATTGCTATTTTCATGACACAAAAACTACCTCACGGGGATGATTATGCTATTGCTTTGAATCAATATGTATACGCTGCACTTCAGTAAAGTTCAGTTGAGTTAATGTCAAAAAAAAATCCCGCTGTATAGCGGGATTTTTTTTTAATTAGAAGTTCTTATGCTTCAAAGGGAACAATAGATACGTATGATTTATTGTCTCTCTTTTTAGTAAAATGAACTAGTCCGTCTACTCTTGCGTGTAGCGTATGATCTTTACCAAGGTATACATTTTCACCTGGGTGATGTGCAGTACCTCGTTGACGGATGATAATGTTTCCAGCTCTTGCTGCTTGTCCACCGAAGATTTTCACTCCGAGTCGTTTCGATTCTGATTCTCTACCATTCTTCGAACTACCTACTCCTTTCTTGTGAGCCATACTATTTCTTTTTTATGATAAATTATGCGTTCAATGCTGCGATTAAATCTGCTTTTTTCATTGCAGAAATACCGGTGATTCCTTTAGCTTTCGCTAAATCTTTTAATTCCGAAACTGTTTTTTTACTCAAGTCTTCAGCTTTTGGAGCAGCAGCCTCAGGAGCTTTTGCTTTTGGCGCAGCAGCTTTTGGAGCAGCAGCCTCAGGAGCTTTTGCTTTTGGTGCAGCTTCTTTTTTAGGAGCAGCTTTTTTAGCGCCTCCTTTTGCAGAAATACTTTGAATTAAAATTTCAGTTAACGATTGACGGTGTCCGTTTTTTACACGGTATCCTTTTCTACGTTTTTTCTTGAAAACGATTACTTTGTCACCTTTAAGGTGCTTTACTACCTTTGCTTCTACAGAAGCTCCAGTAATAGCTGGGGCGCCAAGAGTCACTTGAGTACCGTCGTCTAAAAGGTAAACTTTATCGAAAGAAACTGAACTTCCTTCATCACCTTGTAAACGATGTACATAGACTTTTTGATCTTTTGCAACTTTAAATTGCTGCCCTGCTATCTCTACGATTGCGTACATGTTATTTATTTTAAGACTGCGAATTTACAGTTTTATTGTTGATTACCAAAGCCTCCAATACATTTTATGCCGAATACTGCTATTTTATGGGGATGTTTCTCAAATTTGGGAAAAGCACCTTATATAATTGCCTATATTTGAAGACTATATTGTTTGTGATGCGAAATCTAATCAGCTTATTTTTATGGAGTGCATTTTTGTTTTCATGCACTAAAGAATTTGTACCTCCAGAAAACACAGAAGCAAATGCTAACCTACTGGCTATTATCGCTCCGTCTGGAAATCCAGACCATAAAACAGGGCCCGTCCAAGCCAGTTTTCTTTCTTCGAACAGTGTTTTTAGTGTAGCGAGTAGCACGCTAAGTAATTTAGCTTTTCCTGTAACTTTTATTTCTACCGCCCAAAACAACGATAGTATTGTTTGGATCTTTGAAGGAAGCACAGCAAGTCCTACCACACTTCGCGGAAACATTAGTTCTCCGAGTTCAGTCGCAACGCAAGTATTTTATCAGAAGCTAGGGAGCTTTGACGTAGTACATGCGGTTGCCAATAAAACAGATTTAAATGTTATTCGAAAGAAAGACTATGTAAGTTATGAGTTTCGAGACAACTTAACCATCGATGCTACAAACGACGACAGCTGGACGATTTTGTCAGCTGCACCGATTGGATGGATTGCACCTGCAGACACCTATGTCTATACTCTTTGTGAGGAATCTCTGGTTGCTTTTCATACACTTCGCGATCCAGATACTGGAGAAATACTTGACACCAACAATGACAATCATATACTCAGTAAAAGTTTTCGATCGTTTGGAGAGGAGCAAAAGAATTTAGTTTTTGAATATAAAATCGATTTT
>Ga0208973_1000717_pt1 | contig 16233 bp, 10 predicted proteins | sample AOAMet_66_BLW_10_2_FD_188233 | JGI IMG/M metagenome (GOLD analysis project Ga0208973, IMG submission 188233) | Ammonia-oxidizing marine microbial communities from Monterey Bay, California, USA - CAN11_66_BLW_10 (SPAdes) | ecosystem: Environmental > Aquatic > Marine > Intertidal zone | place...
TAAATCCAGAAATATTCTCTCCAATATTTGAGGAACTAAAAGAAATTTTTAAAAATGATTCTAGATTTAATTATTTAGAATCTATTTTCACAACTGCTCTTAATCAAAATAATTGGTCTAATGCTACTAGATGCTGGGTAAATGAAATTTTTAAAAATCAAAATTTAATTATTATTGATGCTGACGATTCAAGACTTAAAAAAATATTCTTACCTGTACTTCAAAAAGAATTAGAACAGCAATTTATTCATAGCTCTGTTGAAAAAACCAATAATTTAATAAATGAGCTTGGTTTCACTCCGAAAATTAGTCCAAGAAAACTCAATTTATTTTATTTAGATGATAATCATAGGCATAGAATAATATTTAAAAATGACATTTTCAAAATTGGTGATAGAGAGTTATCTTTAAATGAAATAATTAAGGAATTAAAATCTTATCCCGAAAAATTTAGTCCTAATGTACTTATGCGACCAATTTATCAAGAATCAATTTTACCAAATTTAATTTATGTTGGAGGTCCTTCAGAAATTGTATACTGGACTCAATTAAAAAGTTCTTTTCAAGAAGTAACAATAAATTACCCAATTCTTAGTTTAAGAGATCATTTCTTTTGGATAGAGAGAAAAACACTTTCTAAATGGAAAGATTTGGGTTTTTCTATTGAAGATTTGTCAAAGGAACCCGATGAGTTGCTAAAATCTTTCTTTCTTAATTTATCTTCTAACAGTATTGATTTAAAAAGCGAAAAAGAATTATTGAATCAATTATCAGTTTTGTTATTAAAAAAAGCAAAATCTATTGATAAGTCTTTAATACCATCTGTGGAAGGATCTATTAAAGCAATAAAGAGTAATCTAGAAAAAATTCAAGGTAAGTTTTTTCAAGCTTCAAAAAAAGGGGAGGAACAAAAAGTAAATCAAATAAAAAAGATATCAGGTTTGATTCATCAAAATGGTAAATTGAAAGAAAGATCAGAAAGCTTTATTCCTGATTTTGTTAAAAATCAAGATATGTATATAGAGAAATTAAAAGCCAGTTCTAATTCAGAAAATAATTCACTTAAAATTATAGTTTACTAACAAAACAATTTGTGAACTTCTTTCATATATTTAGATTGGTTCATAAGCTCTGTTAATTGTTCAAACTGGTTTAGGGGAAATATTAAATTTATTTTTTATTAGAGTATCAATAACAACAAATTTTTTGTTCATTATTTCAATTAAATAATCTTCTAATTGTTGATCAACAAGCTCAACCATTTCAAATAAACTGTGGAACTCTTTTTCGTCACATATATATAAAATATTATTAATTGTAATTGCAATTTTTTCACAGGATTTACACTGAATAATAGATCCTAATTCGTTTTCATGAAAAATTATTTCATTATTTAAATGATCTTCAAATATCATTAATTCCTAATGAATTTAGAAGTTTTGTTGTTTTTTTTACTAAAATATTTTCTTCAATCTCTGCATGTATTTTTAAATCATGTTGGAAAACACTCATCTGATTAAGAAATATTTCAAAATAGGATAGTTTTTTATTGTTGGGTGAATATTTTAATAAAACATTTTGCAAATCATCAATACTATCTTTATTTTTCTGGTGATCGCCCATAATTGAAAAAGCTTTTTTTTGATTCTCTAATATAAAGATTAAGTCTTCTTGAGAGTTTTTTTGTATGTAGTTATGCAAAACTCTACAAAAGGGAAATAATATTTCGTCTTCAGTTTTAAAGTGAGAAATAATATCTTTTTTATATTCTTTAAAAAACATAAGCAAAACATAATTAAATGTAAAACTTTCTTGTTGAGTAAGTTTTTCTAAACTCTGTTCAATTTCAGGAATTCTTTTTAATAAATAATATCGATGTGATTTTTCTAGATAATCTATCAAATCAAGAATACTATATTCTTCAAAATTAGTTTTCTTCAGAAAATCCAAATCATCATAACAATTTATTAAATCAAGTAATAGATCAATATTAATTTCATCATCTTGACAGATTTTATCTAGGTTTTTTGTGGAATCAGATCCTATATTATACCTTCCAAACAGATGATCAATATTTCTGTTGTAGGATATGATAGATTTTGGAGAATTTGTTGCTGAGATCATAAATTTATATTTACAACAAATTAATTAATTCCATCATTCTAAATCAATACCCTCAATGAGGTATAATGATATTAAAATTGATAAACAGCTTTAAACCCAAAAACATTTAAAGAACTAGGATTTTCAGTATTTAGATCATTTATCTTAAGATATTTTATTTCAAAACCTATTTTTTTATTCAATGAGTATTCAAAACCAGATCCAAATCTATTTTTATTATAATTATATTTTGTTTCTGGATTTATTAAAAAGTATAATTCATTGTAAATAAAGTAAGATAATTTTTTATTGATTTTATATTTTAATTTAAGTCTAGTTCTTTTAATAATTTCATTAGTTTTTATGGGATGAAAATTAACCTGTGTTCTTAATCTTGCATACATTGACAAGTTTGAAATCTTTTTTTTAAATACTAAGTCATTATGAAATCTATTAACTAAAATATTAGCGTTTTCTAGGTTTAATACTTTTATTCTCCAAGCAACAGAGGAAGAAAAAAATTTATTAAATTTTTTCTTTATTGAGAATTGGGTATAATACTGAGAAATTTGTCTTGAGTTATCAACTGTTCTTAATTCAGTTTTATTGGTGAAGTTTAATTTTTTATTGATTTTATAATTTAGATTGACTTTTGTCCATAGCCCCAAATCTTGGTTTAAATTTTGAGACAATGCAATAAATGGAATAGTTAAAAAAAGAAAAAAAAATAATTTTTTCATTAAATGAAATTCACAATATGTATAGTGTCAATTTCTATAACCTGCTTACGAGAAGAAATTGAAACTGATTTTTTAACTAAACTATCTTGCCCCTTTGGACAGGTAGCACAATCGCTGTATACAAAAACCTCATAGTCTCCTTTATTTAAATATTTAAATTCAAATGACCCATCATGACTAGTGTTTATATCATCATCATATGTGTTGTTTTGGTCTCCATATATAATGTAAACGTTTAACTCTTGAGCATTGTAACTAGCTATTATATTTCCTAGAGCATCGGTGTTATCCACAACTACATTTCCTTTAATCACAGCTTTCCCTCCAATACCTTCAGACTTTGTGCATGAAAATAATAAGCTAAATGTTATAATAGGGAGCAAAAATTTGTATTTCATCATCTTAAGTAAACAATTGATTAACATAAAGTTAAAAAAAGTAATTTAAGTTGAGAACATCTTCTAGTGATATTAAAACAAAATCCGCAACTAAGTAAATAATCAGTTACGGATTGAATGTGTGATCGCGCCAGGATTCGAACCTGGGACCGCCTGCTTAGAAGGCAGGTGCTCTATCCAGCTGAGCTACGCGACCAATTTTATCGCGCAAAAATAGAAAAAATGTTGGACTTAATTAACATCTTTCATTTTAAGTGTAAATTTGATTTAAATTAATCTTTAATATGAGAATCAAAATTTTATTATCACTTTTTATAAGTATGTTTTTATTATTTAGTTTTAATGCTCAAACCCCACCATTAAATATTCAGCAAATTTCTCATGTGCCTACAACATCTTTTATTGTTCCAAGTGAATTAAACGATATTTGGGGATGGGTTGATAATCAAGGTAAAGAGTATGCTATTATTGGAACTAATGATGGTACCTCCATCTTCGATCTATCAAATCCCTCAAGTCCTCAAGAAGTCTTTTTTGAGCCAGGAATGAATTCAGTATGGAGAGATGTCAAGACTTATGGTAATTATGCTTATGTAACTACAGAAGCAATGAATGGACTATTAATAATTGACCTTTCAAATCTTCCAGATTCAGTAAATACAAACACATATTATTACAACGGCCCATCAAATTCTCAATGGCAGAAAGCTCACAATCTTTATATTGACGATAGGGGATATGCTTATATTTTTGGAGCTAATAGAGGTTTAGGTGGTGCTATTATTTTAGATCTAAATCAAGATCCAACTCAACCTGTAGAAGTAGCTGACATTAATAATTGGTATGCTCACGACGGAATGGTTAAAGGAGATACTTTATTTCTTGCCAATGGAAATAATTCTCTTTTTTCTATTTGGGATGTTTCTAATCGATCAAATCCAGTTTTAATAGCCCAAAACCCAACTGTTGGATACTATTCTCATAATATATGGTCATCTGATGACGGGAATTATATTTATACAACAGAAGAAGATAATGGAGGTCATCTTTCAGAATTTAATATTAGTGATCTAAATAATATTGATTTAACAGATAAAATTCAAGCAGAACCAGGCAATAATATTATGCCTCATAATGCTTTTTATATTAACGATTACATTGTAAATTCTTATTATACTACAGGTGTACAAATATTTGATGTTAAGAGCAAAGGAAATATAGTAAACGTTGGACATTTTGATACTTCTCCTAATTTTTCTGGTGGTGGCTCTAATGGATGTTGGGGAGTTTATCCATATTTGCCAAGTGGGTTAATCATTGCTTCAGATATAGAAAATGGTTTTTTTATTTTGAGTCCGCAATATAAAAGAGCAGCATATTTACAAGGTAATATTACTGATGCTTCATCTGGTTCTTCGATAAGCGGAGTAGATGTTGAAATTTTAAACAACAATAATAATTCTACAACCTCCAATGTTGGAGGTGTTTATAAAATTGGAACTCTCGATCCTGGTATATACTCAGTTGTTTTTTCTAATCCTTTTTACCAGTCTGATACTATTAATCAAGTTACACTTCAAAATGATTCAACAACTATTGTGGATATTACGATGTACTCTTTAGATCCTATTGAACTAAATGTAGAAACAAAAAAATCTAATTCAAATAATTCAGTTTCTGGAGTCGATTTCATTATTACTAATGAGGAATTTACTTATTCTGGAACTACTGACCAAAATGGATCTTTTACAATTAATAATATGATTCCAGGTTCTTACAGTATATATGCAGGATTATGGTCATTTAAAGACTATTGCATAGAATCAAGATCTATAATTAACGGAAATACGCCAATTGTAATAGAACTTGAAGAAGGATATAGAGATAGATTTAATATAGACCAAGGTTGGACTGTTAATTCTTCTGCTGCATCTGGTGGGTGGGAAAGAGAAATACCTATTGTTACAGTTTTTAATAGTTTAGATACTTGTAGTCCAGCTTTTGATAGTGATGATTGCGGAAAGTTTTCTTATATAACAGGTAACCTAGGTGGAGGTCATTCTTCAGACGATGTGGATTTAGGTTATGTACAGTTAGTTTCCCCTTTAATTTCATTAGATTCTACAATGACTAATTACTTACATTTAAATCTATGGTGGAAAAACTTTTTAGGTGGAACATCACCTGATGACACACTATTTATAGATATTAATGATGGAACTTTAAAAGAAAATATTTTCTACATAAATGGAGATAACTCTCGTAATTGGTATCAGCTATCACTTGAAATTCCAAATATTATAAATCTTAATAGTTTTAAAATTGAAATCACTACTGCCGATTGGACCACGGGTGTTGATCATTTAGTAGAGGCAGGTATAGACAATTTTTATATTGATAATTATTACAGTACAAATATTACTAACTCCACTAATAATTCTATAAATGTCTTTCCAAATCCAACACCAAATGGAATGATCTATATTGATGGACTCCAAGAACCTTTTGAATATTATTTATTTAATATTTCAGGAAAACTAGTTAAAATGGGATCAGAAAATGATATTCAAATATTAAGAAAAGGTGTATATATTTTGAAAATTAAAAAAGAAAAAAGCATAATATTTAGAAAAATTATTTATTGATTAGATTTACTATTGAAAATGCTAAATATTTCTGTGGATTTTTCTAGTATCTTTCTTAAGACATCAAAGTAAAGTGTAACTGTTAATAGCAATGTCATTAGCCATATTACAATTATATTGGCATTGAAAGTATCAATTTTATAATCTAAAAAATATTTGGAAGGTGAGTAGAAATGAGATCCAAAATACTTTTTGCCAATTGGATCTAGATATATAGGATCAGATTTTTGAATAAGTCCAGTTTCATCTTCAGTAATAAAGCTAAGTGAGTTGGAATTTGTCACAAAGTCCTCTAAGCTATGGTTGTTATATTTATTTTTATATTCCTGAAATCGGTATTTTTTAAGGTAAGAGATCAAGTTTTTGTAAGATCTATACTCTTTAGTTGATATTACTTTATTTACTTTTAACTCTTTCAGTTTATTTGTTAAGCCTTTACTAGGTGCAATCTCAGAAATCAATATTATGTCTTTTTTGTTTGAAGCTTCATTATATTGATTCATATAATAATCTCTAATACTTGTAAGATAATTATGTAATTGCAAATAATCTTTTTTCTGCATGTTATTATTTTCAATAGTAGAAAGAAGTTCTTCTAGTTTATCATTACTAAATAAGGTAGACGAATTAAAGTTTTTCACCTCTTTTCTTATTTCATTGACAATAATTTGACCATCTCTTTTTGATTTATCTATTTCAGAATGTAAAGGACTTTCACTTTGCGAAATTCTATAAAAGTTAGTCAACTTTGTATCCAAATTACTTTCCCATTGATCTTTTTTCCAATTGGCAAAAGACATTTTTTTATCAAATTCAAAAAATCTTTTTTCATATTCATTGTCTTTAAATTGAGCTACAGTTAAAGCTTCGTATGCCCACCTAGAGGCCATAATATTTCCAATTGTTGGAACTTCAGACTTAGATGAGAAGTATGGGTGAAGCTTATCAAAAGGAACAATAATTCCGCTAAATAGCAATTGTGGAATAATGCATATTGGAATTAGAATATAAATTACTTTTACAGAGTTAAAACTAGAAGAAATATTTAAGCCAAGTAAATTGGCAAAACAAGAAGTAGAAAATAGAATCATCCAATGTGTGAAAAACAGACCATATATTCCAAGAATATAATTTCCAACTATAACATAAAAAATAGTTTGTACTGCAGAAATTAAAAACATAATTCCAATTTTAGAAAACAAGTAGCTTCCTTTACTTAGATTTAAAAATTTCTCTCTTTGTAAAATTTTTAAATTCCCAATAATTTCTTCAGAGCTTGTTGTTAGACCAATAAATAAGGCAACTATTACTGAAATAAAAAGATATTGAGGAATATTATCACTGTTATAGAAAGTATATTCTAAATGGTGATTTAAATAATTCATTTCTAAATATTTCATAAAAAAAGCAAGTATTCCAGCAAGAAGAGGTGCCTCAAAAAGAGTAATAATCATGTACTGAATGTTAGTCAGTTTAGATTTTACATCTCTTATAAAAAAAACATTAAATTGTTTTAAAATATTAGGAATTTTAAAAATACTGTCAGGTATTTTTTGCTCTTTATTTTCATTGGCTTTAGGAGCTATCAATTTATGATAGTGTTGGTTCCATTCTAAAGGTGAAACTTTTCTATTTTCTGTTAATTCACCATATTCATCGACGACCTTCATATCTATAATATTGAAGATTTGTTCAGGATTTACATTTCCACAAGTTTCACATTCACTTTCGTCTGCATTGGCATGATTAATTAGCTTTTTAAAGTACACAACTGCATCTACAGGATCGCCTTTGTAAATAGGGTAGCCGCCAACATCAAGAATAATCAATTGATCAAACATTTTATAGATTTCAGAAGATGGTTGATGAATAACTACAAAAATTAATTTCCCTTTTAATGCCAATATTTTCAGTAAATCCATAATGATTTCAGAATCATTTGAGGATAATCCTGAAGTGGGTTCATCTACAAAAAGTATAGAAGGTTCTCTAATTAGTTCTAAAGCTATGTTTAGTCTTTTTCTTTGACCACCAGAAATGGTTTTAGAAAGGGGGTTTCCTACTTTTAAATCCTTAGCCTCAGAAAGACCTATAGATAAAAGAACTTCATCCACAAGTTCAATTAGTTTATCATCATCATAATTTCCAAAACAAAGTTTACCATTATAATATAAGTTCTCAAAAACAGATAATTCTTCAATTAATAAGTCATCTTGAGGAACAAATCCAATAACACCTTCCAGTAGTTTAGGACTTTCGTAAAGTCCAATGCCATTAATTTTGATTTCACCACTTGATGGTGGATAGTTTCCATTTAGAACATTTAACAGGGTAGACTTTCCAGATCCAGATCCGCCCATTATTCCAACTAATCTACCAGATTCTTCTTTGAATGTAAAATCGAATAATCCTTTTTTGCCTGAAGAAAATTTATACTCTATATTATTGGCTGTATATTCAATTTTGTCATTACTTTTTTCAGATAAAAAATGAGAAATTATATCACTGTAATAAATAGGAATTATTTTATTGTTTTTTATCGAAGAACCCTGTCTTAGTACTTTAATAATGTTTGGAGTCAATAATTGTCCATTTAAAAATAATTCTTGACCACCAAAATATCTTATAAAATAGGTTTTTACAGACGGAACTCTTAGTATAGATATGTTGCCAATTACACCTTCAACATATAGTTTTTTATCATTAAATGTATCTTTTTTCTTTTCAGAATTTATAGATAAATGATTTTCATGACTAGCGGTTTTATTTACTGAAGCTTTAGCAAATTCGAATATTTCTTCATATTCTTTTTTACTAATATTAAAAGTCTCTGAAACAGTTTCTGCAAATTCAAGTTCTGTATCTGTATGAAGCTTATCGGCAAATATAAATTCTAGGATTCTTATAAGAACAATTACTTTCTGTCTTTGTTCCAGTTCTTCATTAATTTGAGTACATATTCTAAGTACTTTAACAGAATTAACAGAGGTTCTTTTTTTCTTACTGTCTTTTTTTCTTGTTGTTCCGTGACGTTCTTTAATGAAATCGTCAAATATTATGAGGTATTTATCTACTAATTCTGAAGTTAAATCTTGTTTTAAAAAAAGCTCAACTATATTTTTAGATGTATCAGCAGCAATAATTTCATCGGAATCTTTTATTACATCAATTTTTGCTACAATTGCAAATAGTTGCATTAGAGCTTTAAGAATTCTTTCACTCATTTTAATATCATTTAAGATGAATATACCAAAAAATTATACTGCTCAATTTATTTTTCACAAAGAATCAAAATTTATGCACCTATTTTGTAATAAAATTTAATTTTCTTTACAAAAACATCTTTTTTATCAATTATTAATAATGTCCAAGGAAATAAGTAATTCGGAAATACCTTTTTATGTGGATTTAATTATTCCCATTGCTTTGCCTAAACTTTTATCATATCATCTAGGTCAAGGAACAATTGTTAATATTGGTCAAAGAGTACTGGTAAATGTTGGTAAAAACAAACAATATTCTGCTATAGTTTATAGAGTTCATAATGAAAAACCAATTTACCTTACAAAGCCGGTTTTAGAAGTTTTGGATAATGAACCCATTGTTAATTTAAAGCAGCTTAAACTTTGGTCATGGATCTCAAGATATTACATGACAACTATGGGAGAGGTCATGATGGCAGGCCTTCCTAATAGTTTAAAGCTTCAAAGCGAATCTATCTATTTGCCTAGTTTAAAAACCTATTCGGATAAAGATTTATCCATTCTTAAACCAAATGAGCAAATTATTGTTGATGTTTTAGAACAAAATCATCAATTGAATTTGAAAGAAATTTCAGCAATATTACAAATTAAATCTCCTCATGTTTATTTAAAAAACCTATTAAAACTGGGTTGGATTCAGTGTTATGAAGCTCACCAAGAAAAATACCGCCCAAAAACAGTATATAAAGTCAATTTACAAAGTCGACTAAAGAAAGATAAAACTCTTTTGGAAGATGCTTTTAAAAATCTATCTAGAGCTCCTAAACAAGAAGCGCTTTTATTAAAATTTTTACAGTTAAATCAGGAGCTTTCTGGAAAAGCCATTTTGAAAAAGAAACTGCTCAATGCTTCCAATCATTCAGCAGCTGTACTAAAAGGATTAATCGATAAAAATATTTTAGAAATTGAAAATATTGAAGACAGTAGGATTAAAGATGTTTCTGAACCCTCTAAAAAAATGCCTATTCTTTCCAAGTTTCAAGAAAATGCTTGCAATGAAGTTAACCAATATTTTAAAAAGGGCAGTAGTTTGCTGCTTCATGGAGTCACTGGAAGCGGGAAAACAGAAATTTATATTAAGCTTATAGATCAGCAGCTTAAAAACAACAAAAAAGTTTTGTATTTACTTCCTGAAATCGCTATAACTACTCAAATTATCCAGCGTTTACAATCTTTTTTTGGCAATAGAGTAGGTGTTTATCACTCTCGTTTTAATCTTGGTGAGCGTACTGAATTATGGTATTCAATGATGAATGAAAAACTCCATCAATACGATATTATTTTGGGAGCAAGATCTTCAGTTTTTCTTCCTTTTAAAGATTTAGGACTTATAATAGTAGATGAGGAGCATGAATCTTCCTATAAACAAATTGATCCTGCCCCAAGATATCACGCTAGAGACGTTGCTTCAAAAATGGCACAAATACACAGTGCAAAATTATTGTTGGGTTCTGCAACACCTAGCATGGAAATGATGGAGCTAGTTGAGAAAAAAAAGATTGGATATGTAGTTTTATACAAGAGATATCACGATGTTGCTATGCCCGAAATACAATGTGCAGATTTAAAAGTTGCTCATAAGAAACGAAAAATGCATGGCATATTTACTCCCATGTTGCTCTTGGAAATTCAAAATACTTTAAAAGAGAATAAGCAGGTGATTCTATTTCAAAATAGGAGGGGATATGCACCTAGAGAAATGTGTATGGTTTGCAGTTGGACACCAATGTGCATCAACTGCGATGTTAGCTTAACAGTTCATAAATATAATCCTGTAATGAAATGTCATTACTGTGGATACAGTATTAAACAAGTTGAAAATTGTAAAGCATGCGGATCTCCAGAAATGTCAAAGTTGGGAATTGGCACTCAAAAAATAGAGGAAGAGTTATTCAAGCACTTGGGAAAAGAAATTCGTGTAAAAAGAATGGATTGGGATACTACTAGGAAAAAATCTTCTTTTCAAAATATTATTGACCAATTTGAGCAAAAAGAGATAGATATTTTGGTTGGTACACAAATGGTTAGTAAAGGATTAGATTTTGACCATGTTGGATTGGTGGGCGTATTGCAAGCTGATGATTTACTACATTATCCAGATTTTAGAGCTTATGAGCGATGTTTTCAGCTACTTACTCAAGTAAGTGGGAGAAGCGGCAGGAAAAATGAACGCGGTAAAGTTATCTTACAAACTTTTGACCCTTACCATTGGGTAATTAAAAAAGTTATGGAATATGACTTTAAATCATTGTATAAACAAGAATTAGCCGACAGAAAACTTTTTAAATATCCTCCTTATTATAAGCTAATTAAACTGCTGCTATTACATAAAAACTCTAGTTATTTATTAGCCGGTGCAAATTCTCTTGGTAAGGTTCTTAAAAAGAGACTAGGTGACAGGGTCTTGGGACCAGAATTTACCATTATCCCAAGAATAAATAATTATTATAATCAACAAATATTATTGAAGGTAGAAAATTCATTGTCTTTATCTAAGGTTAAGGAATATGTACAGCTAAGTATTAATCATTGGTCAAAGGTTGAGGGCAGTAAATCTATAAGAGTAAAAATAGATGTAGACCCAATATAAAAGCTTTTTAATTAAATGGGTGTTTCTTGTATTATATTAGTTCGTTGAAAGCGTGCGTTCTGAGGGGCTTGAGTCTTGGTTAATAATTAATTCTTTAAATCTGAAAATAAAGGACTTTTTATTTTATTGTTTTTAAAAGGTAATTTCCTTTTTTTGATTCTTCTACAATTTTATCCATGGTTATTGTTTGTACATATAATGCCTTTTCTATTTGATCTGCTGCACAGTCTTTATGCCACATAAAAGGAGATTCTACAATTAACCAATCTACATTTGAACAAGCTCCATATTTAAAAACAATTTCGTAGTTATTAGCTGCGAATACGTCTTCTAATCCATTTTCTTTTAATTCTTGTATTGGTAGTTCATCAGGATTCATTGCTGCTATAGAAAAAAGCTCATTGTCTTCTTGGTTATTGCAGTCTTTCCAGAAATAAAGCTTTCTAAAGGCTTCAATTCCCCCTTTATAATCTGTTATAATAAAAGATTTTGGAATTACTAAATTGGCTAAGTGAATGTATACTGGCATAAAAATCAACTTAAATATAAAGAAGCTTATTAAAAATAGGGTCTAGATTATAGAATTATTAATAATTTAGATTAATTTTTGTTGTTTTGATAGAAAAAAACCTTAAGGGTTAGAGATTTGATGGGTTATTAAAAATAAAATCACACGTTATTTTTCTTTAAATAAATAATATGGATAGGAAAAGGTTCATTAAAAAATCAATTTTAGCTACTGTTGTTGGATCTATAACTCCACATATACTATCAGCAGCCAATTTTAAAAATAAAGAATCTACTTATAATAAGTTGATTCAAAAAGTTGGTTTTAATCATTTACCAAATAAAGAATTTAAAACAATGAATACAGTGATTCACAAAGCAGACTCAAGAGGAAATGCAAATCATGGTTGGTTGAGGTCTTATCATTCTTTCAGTTTTGCAAACTACCATAATCCAGAAAGAATGAATTTTGGTTTACTTCGTGTTTTAAATGACGATAATGTCCAAGCAGGAATGGGCTTTGGAACACATCCTCATGACAATATGGAGATTATATCCATTCCCCTCGAAGGCGATTTGGAGCATAAAGATAGCATGGGAAATGTAGCAATTATCCAAAAAGGAGATGTTCAAATATTAAGTGCAGGAACTGGCATTACACATTCTGAGTACAACAATAACCAAGATAAAGAAGTTAAATTTCTTCAAATTTGGATTTTTCCAAAAGAGAGAAATGTAAATCCACGTTATGACCAAATCTCAATAAGAGATATTGAAAAAGACAACGAATTTTATCAAGTATTATCACCCAATAAAAATGATCAAGGAGTTTGGATAAATCAAGATGCATGGTTTAATCTTGGGAAGTTTACAAAAGGGAGTTCAGACCAATATAAAATTCAAAAAAAAGGAAACGGAGTTTATCTATTTGTTATTGAAGGAGAAGTTCAATTAAATGGAGAAGAACTTACTATGAGAGACGGGATGGGAATATGGGACACTGAAAGTATAGATTTATTAGCTTTGAGCGATGCTCGAGTATTACTTATGGAAGTGCCAATGAAATTATAATTTCTTACAAGTTGTTAGTGATAATGAAGGAAAATTATATAACCTACATAGTTTTAAATATCTCAAGACTATTAGCTGTTATCAACAAAAAAACTTAACAACAAATCCAAAATAAAATGAATATAATATGTAAAATAGCAATACTATTTTTTGCTAGTTCGTTAATCATCGGATGTGATAGCAAAACTAATTTAGAGGTAGATGGCAATGTGAACAATGTAGTTTCCAATTTCTTAAGTGAAGTAAAGTCTTTAGAAAGCGATACCAATATTAATCCAATAATTGCTTTCAAAGAATTGGCAGATGAAATATCAGATACCAAGATGGTTATTTCCAAAAAAAATATTAAAAAAGTATTAATTAAGTCCCAAAAATATTCCAATTGTGTAATTATAACTGGCAATCATACTATTGTTAAAATTATAAGTTTTGACAATTGTCAACCATCAGGGTCTTGGAAAGCATGTATGCCTTTAGTAGAAGGATATATAAAGAAGGGGAAATTAAACTACAAGAAAGACTTTATGAATAATGTAATTGGAGCACCTGACAAACAAGAAAGAGTAGCTTATTTCTTTAATATTGATGAAATAAAATCAAAAATAAAAGCTCACTCTTTTGAGAAAACTACCTATTCATCTTATTACAAAAATGGTAATATAAAAGTAACTGGACTTGGATTCGAAAAGTTTGATAGGTATTTTGTTTCTACAAAAGCTGGACTAGATCTAATGGAAGGTCCTGGATTAAATTCAAAAAAAATAGCAAATATCCCAGATAATACAGAATTATGGATAGAATCTATTGAAGGAAAATGGCTTAATATATATACCATTTTTTATCTTAATGTTGGAGATAAGGGTTATGATAATGAACAGATAGAACCTTCACAGTTGAAGGGGTATGTAAACAAAAATTTTATTGAAATAAAACCAGATTCAATTAAAAAACCTGGATTTTGGACTTATTACTATGAATCAGGAGAGATAGAAAGAGAGGAATTACATTCTGTAAATTTCAAAAAAAAAATACATTATGATGATAATGGGTTTATTACCAAAATTGAAGAACTAGATGGAGACGAGAATGATTTATTAGGATGGGGACCTGACATGATCTCCAATACTTTTCATAAAAATGGCAAAATCAAATGCGTCAATGAAGGAAGTGCTGGTACTGCAGTAAGTTATTGCTTTGACGAAAATGGCAAAAAATTATATTCATATGATTATGAAATTGGTGATTATGGATTTATTTTATCTAAAGATATCAGAGATCTATACTTTCGAAATTACGAAGAGATATCAAAAGAAATAAAAAACCTTAAAATTTCTGATGACAATGTTGCAGAAAAAATAGAAAATACAGCAATAGAAGAAAATATAATTTTTCAAGAGCAAACTAATAAAAAATCACCTGAAAAATCACCTAGTTATTATATATGTTATACCGAAAATAATAACAATAATTTACAATTATGGATAGGTTTTGATGAAAAATCGAACGCCTCCAAAATAAAATACAAAGGTATGAATCTCGAAATGGACTTGGTTTTTGTAAAGGAATTCAATGAGAATCCTGACGGACCTTATCCTGTCTTAGTGGAATATTATAATGAAATATATCAAGAAAAAGTAAATGGGGTCTACAAATTAACAAAATCGGGCAATTGGTATTATGCAGTATATACAAGAGGAAGTGACAACAAACAGTTTAGTTTTACCATTGATAATGAATCTAATAATTTTGGTAAAACTCCCTGCTTTTAGAATTTGGTGTAAACAATATAAAACCTAATTATTTTATAAATAAAAATAGAGTAGTAGCAGTATTTTTTCTTTAAAGTATCTGTTATTTTTAATTCCAGCATACTTTTTTGATAGTTTTACAGCAGAATCTAAAAGACATTAAAACCTCTTTTAGTCAAACATTAGGAAATCATAAAAAATGAAAAAAATAATTTCAATTACCTTATTAGCAGTTAGCTTAATTGCTTGCCAAAATAACAAAAGCAGCAATAATCAGGATGCAAAAATTCTTCAATTAGATCAAAAAATCAGTCAACTATCAAAAGAAAAAGTAATTAAACAGCAAAAAAAAATCAATTTCCAAGAAGAAAAAAATGAAGTAAAAATTAGTCAAATCAAAAAACTAAAAACAACATACACTCATATAAGAGCTAAATTTATAAGTACAGACGAAGGAGATTTATTTTACTACAACTTTAAAGACGAAAAAGGAATAGACTTTAGCTTTTCATACCTAAAAGACGAATCTTATGAGTTGTTAGACGCTGGGCTAAGTATAAATCCAAAATACAAAAATAAATACTTTGATATATTCTACCAAGCTGAAAAACATGACTTGCTAAGGTGGGGAACTAAACAAGATTATGATGTAGTAATAAAAATGATATTAGTTGAAGAAAATAATTCTATTGAAGATGGGGTAACAAGTGAAGCCTCAAATTCAAGTATTATAGATAGTATTTCTATCATTTTACCAACTTCGTTTGATAAGGTGGATTTAGATTCTACTATAGTAAGTAAGACTTGGGTAGGATTGTTTAGTAATGAAAACGATAACAGTGTAACACCTCACAAAACTAAACTAAAAATGAAACCAATACACAGTCCGATGAATGACCAAGAAGGTGAAATGAGCGGAATAAAGATTTATTGTGAAGGCTATTCTAATGATCCTATGCTGCTCATATCAGGAATTGAAATTCCTGAAAACATAAAAATTGACTCCTACAAAGGACTCAAATATAGATTATTACCTGGAGAATCGATGCAGTTGGGAGACAACACCATTAAAGCTTTAGGTACTATGGACGAGTATGATAGAGTAAGAGACTATAAATTATTAATAACAGGAAAAAAGAACGGAACGAGTATTAAACAAATTTTCTTA
>Ga0208973_1000722_pt1 | contig 16161 bp, 22 predicted proteins | sample AOAMet_66_BLW_10_2_FD_188233 | JGI IMG/M metagenome (GOLD analysis project Ga0208973, IMG submission 188233) | Ammonia-oxidizing marine microbial communities from Monterey Bay, California, USA - CAN11_66_BLW_10 (SPAdes) | ecosystem: Environmental > Aquatic > Marine > Intertidal zone | place...
TAATGATTCTAATCCAGAAGCTATATACCAAGTTATAGATACGCTTGCTGAATACGGAAACGTACTACAAGGAGGATTGGGATTATATAATACATTCGTGCATTACGATATTCGTAAGACAAGAGTACGATGGGATAAAACCAAAGAATAATTATGGCAGTAAAGAAAAAAGCGGCTCCTAAAAAAAGAGGGAAAGCCCCATCTCGTAAGAAATCAGAAGGCAATTACGCAAAAGTAAAAAAAGGTGGAGGAACTGGTAAAAAAGCCGGTGGAGGAATGACAGCTAAAGGTGTTGCTAAATACCGTAAAGATAATCCAGGCAGTAAGTTAAAAACTGCCGTAACTACACCCCCTTCAAAACTTAAGAAGGGTAGTAAAGCTGCAAAAAGACGTAAAGCATTTTGCGCTAGATCTAAAAGCTGGACAAGCGAAAGAGGTAGAGCTGCACGAAGAAAATGGAACTGTTAATATGAAGAACAAAAATAAAGCTTTGATTGTTAAGTCAATTACCAAAATGGTATCTGATAAGGAAGCTGTCCGTTCATATATTAAAGGTAATACAGACTTTAAAACCATAGAAAACAAAGGTATTAAGTTCGCAAAACCTATATAACTACTCATTCAACAATAATTCAGGAACTGTTAATATGAAGAACAAAAAAAATTGCGGATGTCTTAGCAAGTACATGAAGCCGTCCATACAAGGAACTAAAGGTTCGAAAGGAAGAGGAAGCTGGGATGCAAAACCAGTTAGACGAATAACTAATCCAGGCAGAAGATGAAAAAGAAAACAAACAAAGACGCTTGCTATTATAAAATTAAAGGATCCTATAAAGTATTTCCTTCAGCTTACGCTAGTGGCGCTATAGCTAAATGTCGAAAGAATAAAGGCAAGAAATAATGGCAGTCCGTAAAACAAAAAAAGGTGCTTCGCTAAGAAGATGGTTTAAGGAAAAGTGGACCGACGAAAAAGGTAATGAATGCGGATCTACTAAAAATAAAAACACTAAAAAGTGTAGGCCTTCCAAAAGAATAAGCAAGAACACTCCTAAAATATGGAGCGAGATGTCCCCAGAACAAAAAAGAAAAGCTGTAGCTGAAAAGAAAAGAACCGGTATGGGCAAAAGAACTTCTAGAATTACTTAACACAACCATAAACAAAACCAAAATCATGAACAAGTACGACAAAAAAATGATGCACGAGCGCGAGCTTATCTACGATGCAAAAAAACAAGCAAAACGCTACGGAGGCGAAACAGCTAAAAATGACAAAAAATTAATCTATGATGCGAAGGGAGCAATCCACAGAACAGACATGGAGAAAAAAAGTGGTCACCCACTAAGTAAGCACTGGCATAATAATAGATAATTATGGAAGGCAATAAACAAAAAAGAACAAATTTAGTAGATATGGATCCGATGGCTCAAAGAGCTAGTAAAGGATCTCCTGCTAAAAACATGAACAAAGGCTACGGACAAGAAGTTAAAAGCCCTATGGCAATGATGAAAAGCAAAAAGCCTTCAACGGCGTTTGCAATGAAAATGTCAGAAACAAAGTCGGCTTTACCTATGAATATGCCTGATTCTCCTATGAAAAAGGCTTTGATTGGTAATCAAGATAAATTGCCTCAAGCTTTGCAAGATGATATAAAAGCCGCTCCAGATTCACCTGCTAAAAAAGTTGCTCCTCGTAAAAGAGAAGAAGCTAAATCAGTGGATCAGCTAGGAGCCGCGCAAGGCAGCAACTCTAAGAGTAAAGCGGGTGACTTTACTAGCTATGGCAGCAAAAACACTACATTAGCTAACGATAATGACATAAAAAGTAAAACAGTTATTAAAAAAGCTACAACTCAAGTAAAGCGAAGCAAAGGGGAAACGAAGCGTTCCGCTAAAAAAGCTGTTAGACAAGGGAAAAGATCTACTGCTAAAAGTGAGAGAGTGGCTAAAAAAGTTAAAAGATTAGAAAATAGAAAAGAAAGAGTTTCGCTTAAAGGTAAGCAAGCTACAGAGGCCGGTAAAGTGGGAGCTAATTCTAGAGCTAGAGATTTAGTTGCTAAAAAGGCTAGATTACAAAAAAGAATAGATAATAAAAAAAATAAATAAACAGAATAGGACTGTATAAACCTAGCCTAACATAAACATAAACAACAACAAAAACAAAAACAAAATGGCAAAATTCATTAAATTTAACGTAGTAGATTCAGGTGCTGATTCACCACTTGGACCAAGAGAAACAATTCTTGTAAACATTGAAGACATTACAACAGTAACTGCAACTGGAGCAACTGGAGCAAATGCTAAAACAGTAATAATTGGTTTAACAGGTAGAGTAGAACAAGCTACAGGTTACCAAACACTAACCTTAACGGTTTCAACTAGTGTTTCAGCTGCTGTAAATCCAACTATAGTAGATGGTTTAGCAAATCCTTTAACTTCTGCAGTAAGATCTGCAATGACAGCTAATCCTGGAGGAGTAACTGCTTCTGTTCAATTAGGAGTAGATCAAGCAGCAACGCCTGCTCAAATGTACTTTAGAACAGCTGCATACGCATAGTAGTAATTAAATAGTCTTGCGGGGTTTAATTATCCCGCAGGATTTTTTATTATGGCATTTAAAATAAATCCACCTTACGCAATATCTAATACTCCTATATACCACAAGGATATGGATAATAATACCCTGGGGCTAGCTAATAATAACGGCACTATTATATTAAACAAAAACTTATCTCCAATTAAAGAAGCGGATGTAATAGACCATGAAATGGTACACATCAATCAAATGAAAAGAGGTGATTTAGATTATGACGATAACAATGTTTATTGGAAAGGTAAAGCTTATTCAAGAAGTACTATGAAAGAAGGATCTAAAAAATTACCTTGGGAGAAAGAAGCGTACGATAAAACAAAGAAATAAAATGAACAAAATAATTTCGTGGCTAACCGGTGGAGTTATCAAAGAGGTTGGTAACGTTATTGACAAGTTCACAACAACAAAAGAAGAGAAGTTAGAAGCTAAAAGGCAAATACAACTAATACTTGAAGAAGCTGAAGCTAACGCTCAAAGAGAAGTAACAGCAAGATGGGAAGCTGATATGAATTCGGATAGCTTTCTTTCTAAAAACATTCGCCCAGCAATCTTAATATTCCTAACGGTAATATTTACGGCTTTGGCATTCACAGACGGAAACGTAGGTGATTTTAAAATAACATCAGAATATATACCAATATTTCAAACATTACTAGTTACAACATACGGAGCTTATTTCGTTGGAAGATCTTGGGAAAAAGGCAGAAAATCAATAAACAATAAAAACATATAAAAATGGGACAATTTCCGATAAACGAAAGTTTTATAACTAGAGCACAAACCTGGGCTCCAACAAATAATATAAACGCGTTGCCAGCTTGGACTTTTGAAAATCAATCAGGAACACTAGGGACCAACTTAACTGGATCCGTAGTGTATGTAGGAACTGCAGGTACTGTAAAGGTTATTTTGTCCGGTTACGCTGGAATACCTACAGCAGCTGATGCAATAGAATTTAAAAACGTTCCAGCAGGAACAATACTACCCGTAGTAGTTGACTACGTTTTAATACCAGCAGCTAATGCGGCGGCTGACATAGTAATAGGTAAATAAATAAAAATTAACATTAACAATTAAATTAAATCAAAATGAGTAAAGTAAAAAAGATTAAATCACAAGTAGAAGACGCGGTTAAAGTAATTACTAAAGAAGAATTAGAAAATGTAAAACACTTAAACAGCGAGTTGCAAAAATATTGCAATAGCATTGGAAGCATGGAGGTGCAAAAAGCTAAAGCTATCTATCAAGTAAACATGCTTGAAAAAGATATGGAAGAAGCTAAAAAAGCTATAGAAGAAAAGTACGGTCCTATTAATATCAATTTACTTGACGGAAGTTACGAAGAAGTTGTAGCAGAAGGCAAGAATTAGTATTATGCAAAATATTATAAGAAAAATCAGTATCGGGGCTGATTATAAAAACGAAGCTATGCACTATTCTGTTAAGCAAACAGTTTATGGCGGTCACGAAATTTCTCATATAATATTTGAAGAGTCTGATAATTCTTATAATATATTTATAAAAAAAGTAGACGAGGTAATGCCATGGAAGAAGTTTAATTCTAACATGGCAATATCCGTTGAGTATGACTTGGAGTATTAATGAGGAGCATATATGATTTTATCATACGACCAGTAGGTAAAAGATATGATAATGAAGTTAAGGTTGGAGAGCAAACCCTTATAACAAACAGCTCTATAGAAAGTTTTAAACACGTTAACAATATAGCTGAAGTAGTGGAAACACCTGCGGCATTTGCAACACCTATAAAAAAAGGTGATTTAATAGTTGTACATCATAATGTGTTCAGAGTATTCTATGACATGAAAGGAATTAAAAAGAACAGCAGGTCATTCTTAAAAGATGATCTTTTTATGTGCGCTATAGATCAAATATATTTGTATAAAAAAGATAAGTCTTGGAATTCATTTGGAGATAGGTGCTTTGTTGCTCCTGTTAAAAATAAAGACCTTTTAAGCAGCCAAAAAACTGCAGATCTTATTGGTATACTAAAAATAGGTAATAACTCCTTAGAGGAGTCTGGAATCAACCCAGGAGACATAATTGGATTCACACCTAATAGCGAATGGGAATTTGTTATAGATAATCAAGTTATGTACTGTATGAAATCAAATGATATTGTTATAAAGTATGAACTCGATAGAAACGAAGAAGAATATAATAGCCGCTGGGCGAGAAGCAATTAAAGAATTAGTAAAGGTAGCAAAAGAAAAGATCGTTGACTCAGAAGAAGATATATCAGCTGACAGACTTAAAAACGCTGCCGCTACTAAAAAGCTTTGCATATTCGACGCGTTTGAAATTCTTAATAGAATTCAAGAAGAGGAGAGCATGATTAATGAAGCTAACGTTGATTCTAACAAACCAGTGTTTAAAGGCTTTGCAGAGGGGAGATCTAAATAATGGCATACGAACAACAATTATACAAAGTAGTTAAAGATTATATAAAGCCTCACACGATTAAAAAAAAGAATCGTTATGCTAAATGGGTTTACGGCTACGACAAAGAATACGATCTTGTTGTAATAAGTAAGACTGGCAAGATAGGTGAAATATATCTTATAGGTGATTTGCATATTGCTTTACCAAAAGCCGAAGATTCAAAAAATCTCGGTGATAACAAATGGAAAGCGGCTGAATACCCAAAAGAATTAAGTAAAATTAAGAGTGAAGCTGATTGGGCAAAATACCCCAATGCTTTTCAAGAAAAATGGCACCCTTATATAGATGCTGAATTTGAAAGAAGAGAAAAAGGATACTGGTTTATTAACAAAGATAAACCTACTTATATTACTGGCACTCACTACATGTATTTGCAGTGGTCAAAAATTGACGTCGGATTACCTGACTTTCGTGAATCAAACAGATTGTTCTATTTGTTTTGGGAAGCTTGCAAAGCGGATAGTAGATCCTACGGAATTTGCTACCTTAAGAATAGACGTTCTGGATTTTCGTTCATGTCGTCGGGAGAAACAGTTAACGAAGCTACGATATCATCGGACGCGAGATTCGGTATATTATCCAAATCCGGAGCGGATGCAAAGAAAATGTTTACGGATAAGGTTGTTCCGATCTCGGTCAATTATCCGTTCTTTTTTAAACCAATACAAGACGGAATGGACCGTCCGAAAACAGAATTGGCGTATAGAGTACCCGCTTCAAAATTTACGAGAAGAAAATTAGATGACAATAATGTAGCTGAAGATCTTACTGGATTAGATACAACTATTGATTGGAAAAATACAGGTGATAACAGTTATGATGGTGAAAAGCTAAAACTATTAGTTCACGATGAAAGCGGTAAATGGGAGAAGCCGACAAACATACTTAATAACTGGAGAGTTACAAAAACTTGTTTAAGATTAGGTAGTAGAATAGTAGGTAAGTGTATGATGGGTTCAACGTCAAACTCGTTAGACAAAGGAGGAGCAAATTTTAAAAAATTATATAATGGATCAGACGCATCGGCTAGAAACAAGAACGGTCAAACTAAAACGGGCTTATACAAACTTTTTATTCCTATGGAATGGAATTATGAGGGTTTTATTGATGAGTATGGTTTTCCTGTATTTGACACTCCCAAAAAGGAAACGATCGGCCCGCAAGGGGATATAATAGAAGAAGGTGTTATACAACATTGGGAAAACGAAGTTGAAGGATTGAAAGACGATCCAGATGCTTTAAATGAATACTACAGACAATTCCCAAGAACAGAACAACACGCTTTTAGAGACGAAGCAAAGCAGTCGTTATTTAACCTAACAAAAATCTATCAGCAGATAGATTATAATGACGAATTAAGAAACAATACGATGGTTACCCAAGGTAACTTTCAATGGGAGAACGGAATTAAAGATACAAGAGTAATGTTTTATCCTAACAAAGACGGTAGGTTTTATATAACCTGGGTTCCGGATCAAAGCATGCAAAACAATATAATAATAAAGAATGGAAACAAACATCCTGGAAATGAACACATGGGAGCATTTGGTTGTGACAGCTATGATATTAGCGGTGTTGTTGGTGGTGGGGGTTCTAATGGTGCGCTACACGGATTAACAAAGTTTTCAATGGAGGATGTACCTCCTAACCATTTCTTTTTGGAATATATAGCTAGACCATCAACAGCTGAAATGTTTTTTGAAGATGTATTAATGGCTTGTGTGTTTTACGGTATGCCAATACTTTGTGAGAACAACAAACCTAGGTTGCTTTACTATTTAAAGCGAAGAGGATACAGGGGATTTAGTATTAATAGACCGGATAAAACTTATAACAAATTATCCTTATCAGAACGAGAAGTTGGTGGAATACCAAATTCAAGTGAGGATATAAAGCAAGCGCATGCTTCTGCTATTGAAACCTACATAGAGGATTTTGTAGGCATAACTAAAGAAGGATATGGAGACGTTTATTTACAAAGAACGTTAGAAGACTGGGCTAAGTTTGATATAAATAATAGAACAAAGCATGATGCTTCCATAAGCTCAGGGTTAGCTTTAATGGCTTGCAACAAACATAGATATAGTCCGAAGGGATCTATAAAAGTTAAGAAGATTAACTTAGGCTTTAAAAAATACAATAACGAGGGAACTACTTCAAAAATAATGTAATAAATGAATGTAAGTACAAATACTAATAGTCCATTTCCAGATCAAGTAGTAAGCGATGCTGAAAAAGCTACGCTAGAATACGGACTTCAAGTCAGTAGAGCTATTGAACAAGAATGGTTTAATTACGGCGGCGGTGGTTCTAATAGATATGCTTCTAACTGGAACAACTTTCATAATTTAAGATTATATGCTAGAGGAGAGCAAAGTGTTCAAAAATACAAAGATGAGTTAGCTATTAACGGCGATTTATCTTATCTCAACTTAGATTGGAAGCCTGTGCCGATACTTTCAAAGTTTTCAAATATAGTTGCAAACGGTATTACTCAAAAGCAATATGATATTACATCTTATTCGCAAGATCCAGAATCTTTAAAGAAAAGAACAGAATATGCAGATAACGTAAAATTTGACGCAAATACTATAAAGCAAAGACAAGTCGCGGGATCGTTATCAGGTATGAGTTTTGCTAGATCTCCAGTTCCTACAGAAGAACTTCCGGGTAATGCTGAAGAAATGAATTTACACATGCAGCTGAAGTATAAGCCTGCAATTGAAATAGCTGAAGAGGAAGCAATTAATACTGTATTAGCTACTAACGAATTTGATTTAACTAAAGCAAGAGTTAATCAGGATTTAGTTAACATAGGAATAGGTATAACTAAAACATCTTTTAATCCAGCGGAAGGCATAGTTGTTAAGTATGTTGATCCAGCATATTGTGTTTGGTCTTACACTGAAGACCCTAACTTCGATGATATATATTATGTAGGTGAGGTTAAATCAATAACTATACCTGAACTTAAGAAAGAGTTTCCTCACATTTCTGACGAGGAATTAGAAAGAATCCAAAAATCACCAGGTAACCGTAGACTTATACGAGGTTTTGAAAACTACGATTATAATACTGTTCAAGTAATGTATTTTGAATACAAGACTTATACAGATCAAGTATTTAAAATAAAGAAAACCGATAATGGATTAGAAAAAGCTATTGAAAAAACAGATGCGTTTAATCCACCGGAAAATGAAAACTTTGATAGAGTCTCAAGATCAATTGAGGTTTTATACGAGGGAGCTAAAGTCGTAGGGTCGGACATGATGCTCAAGTGGGAGATGTCTGAAAACATGACAAGGCCTATGGCTGATACCACTCGTGTTGAGATGAGTTACTCAATGGCTGCACCTAGAATGTATAAGGGAGTTATACAATCACTTGTAAGCAAGTGTATAGGCTTTGCCGATGTAATACAACTAACACATTTAAAGATACAACAAGTGCTATCCAGAATGGTTCCTGATGGAATATTTTTAGATATGGATGGTTTAGCTGAAGTAGATTTGGGTAACGGAACAAATTACAATCCGGCAGAAGCATTGAATATGTATTTTCAAACGGGTTCCGTTGTAGGTAGATCGCTTACTCAAGAGGGTGATATGAATAGAGGCAAAGTACCTATTCAAGAATTATCATCATCAAGCGGTATAGGCAAAATACAAGCGCTCATAACTGCATACAACTATAATATGCAAATGATTAGAGATGTAACTGGTTTAAATGAAGCACGTGATGGGGGAATGCCTGATGCAAATGCTTTAGTAGGTTTACAGAAAATGGCAGCTAATGCGTCTAACACTGCTACAAAACATATTCAAGATGCTAGTATTTATTTAGCATTAAGCACGTGCGAAAATATATCACTAAAGATCGCTGATGTCTTAAACTTCCCACTAACTAAGAACTCTTTAATGAATAGCGTATCTACTTTCAACGTGGAAACGTTAAAAGAAATTGAAAAGCTCAATCTACACGACTTTGGTATATTTTTAGAAATGGAACCAGATGATGAAGAAAGAGCTGAGTTACAAAAAAATATTCAGATTTCCTTACAAACAAAAGAAATTGATATTGAAGATGTGATAGATATTAATCAAGTAAAGAATTTAAAGTTAGCTAATCAGATGCTTAAATTAAAGCGTACTGAAAAAGCTAAAAAAGTTCAAGAAGCACAGCAAGCTAATATACAAGCACAAGCTCAAGCAAATGCTGAGTTGGCTGAAAAAGCTGCTATGGCTGAGGTTCAAAAACAACAAGCTCTTACAGCTGAAAAGGTTGCGATAGAACAAGCTAAGGCAGGTTATGAAATGCAAAGAATGCAGGCAGAGGCACAAATTAAAAAAGAGTTAATGGCTACAGAATTTGAATATAACATGCAATTAGCTCAAGCTAATGTTGCGGCTACACGACAAAAAGAAAAAGAAATTGAAGATCGTAAAGATAAAAGAATAGAAAAAGAAGGAACTCAGCAAAGCGAGCTAATACAGCAGAGACAAACAGAGGGGATGCCTAAAAACTTTGAATCATCAGGTAATGATGTGATGGGTGGTTTCGGGGATCTTTCTTCATTCGGTCCTTCGTAAATAAGTATTTAATAATTATATAATATCATATCATGAGTGAACAAGTAAAAACCGAAGGATCTTTTAAGATCCAATCTAAACCAAAATTAACTGAAGAGCAAATAGCGGCTAAAAACAAAGAGCCACTTATAGATGTTCCAAGTAATGTAACTAGAGTAGTAATTCCTAAAGAAGAAAAAGATGCCGTTCAAGAGTCAAGCGCAGAGAAAGTGGATGTGGATGAACCTACCGAAGATGGCCCAACGATGGTCGAGGGAACATCCGAATCAGTCATTAAAGAAGTTACCGAAGAAAGTAAAAAAGAGGAAAAAGTAATTGCACAGCCTGTGCAACCAGACTTACCGGATAACATCGTAAAACTAGTCGATTTTATGAGGGAAACCGGTGGTACAATGCAAGACTACTTAAGATTAAACACTAACTACGACGATGTAGATCGCGATGTGTTAGTAAAAGAATATTATAAAAATACTAAATCTCATTTAAGCGCAGAAGAAATTGACTTTATGATTGAAGACAATTTTGCGTTTGATGAAGAATTAGATGAGGAGCGAGACATCCGTAGAAAAAAACTCGCATATAAAGAAGAGGTTGCAAAAGCTCGCACGTTTTTAGAAGATACAAAAGCAAAGTATTATGATGACATCAAGTTGAAGTCGCCATCTTTGCCGGAAGATCAACAAAAAGCAGCGGACTTTTTTAATCGTTATAAAGAGGATCAGGACAGAAACGCAGCTAACCACGAAAAGTTTAAAGCCAACACTAATGAATTACTTAATGAAAATTTCGAAGGTTTCGATTTTACGCTAGGTGATAAAAAATTTAGATATGGAATACAAAACCCTTCGCAGGTAGCAGAAAAACAATCGGACATCAGTAATTTTTTAGGGAAGTTCCTTGGAGAAGATGGTACGATCGCAGATACAGAAGGGTATCACAAAGCATTGTATGCAGGTGCAAACGCAGATAAAATGGCGAATCACTTTTACGAACAAGGCAAAGCAGATGCTATTAGAGATGTTGTAAACAAATCTAATAACACTTCAACAAGCGCTAGGAAAGCAGCCCCTGTTGACAGCGCAAGGTTTGGAGCATACAAAGTTAAATCAGTTTCTGGAGCGGACTCATCAAAATTGAAAATTAAAAAGTTTAATAACTAAAAATTATGAGTTTATTACCACAATTTGGGAGTTTAATCCCATCACAAACGCCGCAATTACTTGCGACAAACTATTTACAATGGAATAACAACGGCGGAGGCGGCGGAGTTCCTAACAACTTTGCTGATTTTGCTCAGCAGTATTTACCAGAAATTTATGAAGCAGAAGTAGAGCGTTACGGAAACCGTACGTTATCTGGATTCTTAAAAATGGTTGGCGCTGAAATGCCAATGACATCTGATCAAGTTATTTGGTCTGAACAAAATCGTTTACATATATCCTACGCTAATGTAGCTGGTACAGGTGGAGCAGCTGGAACAGGCTTGTTAATACCAGTTGCTGCAGGAATTGTAAATGCAATATCTATTAATGATACCATTGTTATTCTTGACCCTGCGACTGGGGCAGAAGCAAAAGGTATTGTTACAGCTTCAGGTGCTGCTGCAGGAAACGGGACTTTAACAGTTCAGCTTTATAGCGGATCAACCATAGGGGCGACTTTTGGAGCAAACGCGCCAGGCCTTAAGATATTTGTTTATGGATCTGATTATTCTAAAGGAACATCAATGGTTGCCGGTGGACCTGGAAATTCTAATGCTAGAGTAAGTGTTGAGCCTGTATTAACACAGTTTTCAAACTCACCAATCATTATTAGAGATCAGTATGTTGTATCTGGATCAGATACTGCACAGATCGGATGGGTGAATGTAGCGACTGAAGATGGAACTGACGGATACCTTTGGTATTTGAAAGCGGAGTCTGAAACACGTTTACGTTTTGAAGATTACTTAGAAATGGCAATGGTAGAAGGTGAATTAAATGCGTCTGCATTAAATCCATTAACTCAACCAGGAACGCAAGGTTTATTTGCTGCTATTCAAGCTAGAGGAAATGTAGAAACTGGATTCACAGCAGCTCAAGGCTTAACTGAATTTGACGCTATCCTTAAAAACTTGGATACTCAAGGAGCTATCGAAGAAAACATGTTGTTCTTACAACGTCAAACTTCTTTAGACTTTGATGATATGCTAGCTAGTATCTCTAGCGGAGTTGCAGGAGGTGTTGCTTACGGATTGTTTGAAAACTCTTCTGAAATGGCACTTAACTTAGGATTCAGTGGATTCCGTAGAGGATCTTATGACTTTTACAAAACAGATTGGAAATACTTAAATGATGCATCTACTCGTGGAGCAATCAATGGAGTTAATTCAATTGAAGGTGTATTAGTACCAGCTGGAACTTCAACTGTTTATGATCAAGTATTAGGAACAAATATCAGACGTCCATTCTTGCACGTACGATACAGAGCTTCTCAAACTGATGATCGTAGAATGAAATCTTGGTTAACAGGATCTGTTGGTGGAGCTAGTAACTCAACACTTGATGCAATGGAAGTAAACTTCCTATCTGAAAGATGTTTAGTAACACAAGCTGCTAACAACTTTGTATTATTCAGAGGACTATAATTAGTCACAAATATGTAATAGTTACCCTCGTTGTAATGACGGGGGTAATCATTACCTTTAAACTATTAAATTATATTATATTATGGCAAATAAAAAAGTGCAACCTAAAAAAGCGGTTGCTAAACAAGTAGACCTAGAAGAGTCTATAAATGAAGTAGTGAAAACAAGTGAACCAACTGAAACTACAAAAGATTGGAAACATTTGAAATCGCCAGAACCAGTAAAGCCTGAGTGGGAAATTAAAGATAGAATATACTATCTAACAGGAACAAGCACTCCTCTCACATTAACAATACCAGGCAAACACACCAGAAAACACGCGTTATTATATTTTGACAAAAATTCTGGTAAACAAAAAGAAATTAGATATGCAACAAATCACGACTCGCCGTTTAAGGAAGACCAAGATGGAGAAGCTACAATGGGGCATATTATGTTTAGAAATGGAGACTTAAAAGTTCCTAAGGAACAACAAAATTTACAAAAATTACTTTCACTATATCATCCATTAAAAGGCAGATTATACCAGGAGTACGATCCTGTAGAAGAAGCTTTTGATGATTTAGAAATGTTGGATTTACAAACAGACGCGGCGGTGTTTGCAAGAGATATGGATATTGACGATGCTGAAGCTATACTACGTGTTGAAATAGGTAGTGAAGTTAGCAATCTATCCTCTAAGGAAATAAAAAGAGATTTAAGATTGTTTGCAAACCGAAACCCTGAATTGTTTTTAGAATTAGCACAAGACGAAAACGTTGGCTTACGTAACACAGCTATTAAAGCAACAGAAGCTAACATCATATCTTTGTCTCAGGATCAAAGAACTTTTTCTTGGACATCTAACGGAAGAAAGCTGATGTCTGTACCTTTCGACGAAAATCCGTATTCAGCTATGGCTGCTTACTTTAAAACAGATGAAGGCATGGAAGTATTTAGATCTATAGAAAAGAAGTTTTTATAGTAGTTTTTAAAAAAAACACGTAATTATATTATAGATGGTGAATTAGTATTGACCGGTTTCTTAATTGAGGCCGGTTAATATTTATAATAAAAGAAATAAAATGGCAGTAAATGTAGACATAGTTTATAAAACGGTATTACTTATTCTTAATAAAGAACAGAGAGGTAATCTATCACCAGACGAATTTAATAAAGTGGCTACTCAAGTACAGTTAGAAATATTTGAAAGCTATTTTGAAACTTTAAATCAGCAGGTTAGAAGACCTGATAATGATACAGAATATGCGGATCGCGTTAAAAACGTGGATCAGGACATATCTGTATTTAAAACATACGGTGATGCAACTTATGTTCCAGCTGGAGGATATTTTACGTTACCAACAACATCGGGAGCAGGTGTAGCTACTCAAACACTTACCGGAAACGGTACGGCTATTTCTTTTCCTTTTACATCGATAACTTCTTCTCAACTAGCAAGCAGCGTAATAGCTGTTACTATAGGTGGAGTATCAACAACAGCCTTCACAATAAGTGGAGCTAATATAATATTTAACAGTATTCCTGCAAATAACGCAGCTATAGTTGTTACGGCAACTCCAGAGGACTTTTACAGACTCGGTACAGTTATATATCAAAACGAAAAAGAAGTTCAGCTGTCGCAACGTAACGATCTTTTGTACTTAAATTCAACACCTTTAATAGCGCCAACAACAACTTACCCGATATATTTATATGAAAATAGTAAATTGTATTTATATCCGCAATCTATTACTTCGGATATACAGGTTAGTTACTTGCGAAAGCCTGTTGATGTTATCTGGAATTTTACGATACCCTCTGGTCAAAATTATTATCAGTATAATCCTACAAATTCTGTTGATTTTGAGTTATCTAAAACGGAACAATCTAACATTATATTAAAAGTGTTACTTTATTCTGGTGTTGTTATTAGGGATCCTTCTATAATTCAAGTAGCTTCGCAGCAAGTACAACAAGAAGTTCAACGCTCAACACTATAAGATATGCCTATACCTAATGGCGGTTTAATAACCGAAACTAACGAACAATATTACGCAGGATCGCAGCGATTTACATCTGACGGCACAGGCGTTGTTACTACAACATTTAATACTGATTTAATATTTGGATCTTCAACACCTGCTGATCCTGATTATGCTTTAAACAATTTTCAAGTTTACACTAGCACTACAGGAATAGCTGGTAATTATACTGAATACGCAGGACCCTACACCGTTTCTGGCAATACCATAAGTTTAATAGGAGCTTTACCTGCGGTTGGTGATTTTATAGCCGTACAATTAAAAGCTTTAGATGGCGGAAGCTTTGGCACAGAAACAGCAGTAGGAACAGCTGTGCAAGAAAATTATGGAAGTTATGGGTATACTTCTTTAAATGATATTATTACTGGTTTTATAGCTATTTATGTAGGGGAACATAAATTAATACCAGACGTTAAAAGAACCGATGTTATATTTCACGCTAAAAGAGGTTTACAAGAATTTAGTTATGATACATTAAAAAGTGTAAAATCTCAAGAGTTAACCGTATCGCCTGCTTTAAGTGCTATAATACCTCAAGATTATGTTAACTACGTAAACGTTTCTTATATTGATGCGTTAGGTGTAAAGCACCCTATATATCCAGCTAATAATTTAACTATAGCTCCTTACGAAGTTCCGCTACAGGACGAGCAAGGCAATCCTACTCAGGATAATTTTGGCGACAATTTAGAAGGCACTTCTAAAACACTTACAAGATGGGGAGAAGCTAATGACAATTTATTAAACGGTAATATAACAGTAGAAGATTATTGGGCTTACAGCGGATGGCTAACTGGTAATCCGTTTTTAGGCCAAAGATATGGTAACGAGCCGGAATATGCTCAAAGAAATGGTTGGTTTAATATGAATGAAAGAGATGGAACGATAGCTTTTTCATCGAACTTAAAAGACCGTTTAATAGTGCTTGAGTACATTTCTGATGGTTTAGCTTATGATTTAGACGCTAGAATACCAAAGATGGCAGAGGAAGCTTTATACGCGCATATATTGTATTCTATACTAGCTAGCAGAATTAACCAGCCGGAATACGTTATACAAAGATTAAAAAGAGACAGATCAGCTAAATTAAGAAATGCTAAAATAAGATTATCTAACATTAAGCTATCAGAGATAGTACAAGTAATGAGAGGTAAATCTAAATGGATTAAATCGTAATTAAATGGCTCAACAAATTAAAAACACTTTTCTAAAATCCAAGATGAATAAGGATCTTGATGATAGAATACTGCCTAATGGCGAGTATAGAGATGCTCGAAATATATCTGTTGGTAGATCCGAAGACAATGATGTAGGAGCTTTAGAAAACATTATAGGTAATGACTTAATCAGGGGCACAGATATTGGCAATGGTTTAACCATTATAGGTGTGCATGCTAATAATGCTACCGATCAAGTATTTGTGTTTTTAACAAACTATACGGATCCAAATCCATTTCAGCCTACTGATGCCCCTAGCGCTTCTTTACATTATATATATGTTTACAATAACAGTACAGGGGACTACACGAAATTGGTACAGGGTAATTTTTTAAATTTTTCAACAACAAATAGAATAATAGGTATAAATTTATTAGAAAATCTGCTATTTTGGACTGACAATAGAAATCAGCCACGCAAAATAAATGTAACTTTAGCAGACACATCTGGCAACTCTAGAGTACAAGAATATTACACTCAAGAACATCAAATATCCGTAGCAAAATATAATCCTTACCAAGCTATAGAACTATATACAAGTGTTGTAGTTCAATCAAGCGGAGCTAGCACGCCGGGTTATATTAACCTTGCGGGAGATCAAGAAGCGGAAATAATTCCTTTTATTGGGGGAACAGTAGTATCAGCAGAAAA
>Ga0208973_1000730_pt1 | contig 16078 bp, 10 predicted proteins | sample AOAMet_66_BLW_10_2_FD_188233 | JGI IMG/M metagenome (GOLD analysis project Ga0208973, IMG submission 188233) | Ammonia-oxidizing marine microbial communities from Monterey Bay, California, USA - CAN11_66_BLW_10 (SPAdes) | ecosystem: Environmental > Aquatic > Marine > Intertidal zone | place...
TACCACTTGGAAATAAATCTTCCTCCATACCCACAATAAACACATAAGGAAACTCCAACCCTTTGGCTAGATGAATGGTCATTAGAGCAACACAATCTTCGTCTCCTTTGTCATTATCCAAATCTGTGGCAAGGGCAACGTCCTCCATAAACTCAGACAAAGAACCAGTGGTATCTGCCAATTCTTTTTGCTCTTCAACAAAATCACGCATACCATTGAGTAGCTCCTCTATGTTTTCTATACGGGCAATACCCTCTGGAGTACCATCTTTTTTAAGCTCTGTTAGTATCCCTGTTTTTTTCGCCACGTATTCTGCCATCTGAAAAGCATCGTAGGTCTTATTTAAAACTTGAAAACTTTGTACCATAGTAACAAAGTCTAACAGCTTTGCTTGTGTCCCTTTATTGATATTAAGCTCTAGTTTACTGATGTTTTGCATCACCTCGAAAATAGACCTGTCGTAATGATTTGCAGCCACCATAAGGCGCTCTATGGTGGTTTGCCCAATACCTCTTGCTGGATAATTAACAACACGCTTTATGGCCTCCTCATCTTTAGGATTAAGCACCAGGCGCAGGTAATACAAGACATCTTTAATCTCTTTGCGCTGGTAGAAACTAAGCCCACCATAGATACGATACGGAATGTCTTTTTTACGCAAGGCGTCTTCCATGGCGCGAGACTGCGCATTGGTTCTGTATAAAATTGCAAAATCCCCGTTTTTAAGCTCCGATTTTTGTTGGGTTTCAAAAATAGTGCTGGCTACAAAACGACCCTCATCACCATCTGTCATGGTGCGATTTACTTTAATCTTGGGACCTTGGTCATTAGAAGTCCAAACTACCTTGTCTAGTCGTGTTTTGTTTTTTTCAATGATACTATTGGCAGCATTTACAATATTTTTGGTAGATCTATAATTTTGCTCAAGACGATAGGTTTTTACATCATCATAATCTTTCTGAAAATTTAAAATATTATTAATATTAGCACCTCTAAAGGCATAGATACTCTGAGCATCATCACCTACTACACATATGTTTTGAAACTTGTCACTCAAGGCGCGTACAATTAAATATTGGCTATGGTTGGTATCTTGGTACTCATCTACTAATATGTACCTAAACCTATTTTGATATTTTGCCAAAACCTCTGGAAAACGAGTTAAAAGTTCATTGGTTTTTAACAATAAATCATCAAAATCCATGGCGCCGGCTTTAAAACACTTATCCACGTAGCTTTTGTATATATCTCCCAATCGAGGCATTTTGGCCATTGCATCTGCCTCCATTAGTTCAGGGTTATTAAAATAAGCCTTTACAGTAACTAGGCTATTTTTATAACTAGATATTCTAGAATACACCTGCTTGTATTTATAAATCTCTTTATCTAAGTGCATTTCTTTAATTACAGCACGAATTACACTCTGAGAATCTTGGGTATCATAAATGGTGAAATTTGAAGGGTAACCAAGTTTACTGGCTTCCATACGAAGTATCTTAGCAAAAATACTATGGAAGGTTCCCATCCATAAGTTTTTGCCTTCACTAGGGCCAACAATAGTGGATATTCGTTTTTTCATCTCACGAGCTGCCTTATTGGTAAAGGTGAGGGCTAAAATATTAAATGGATCCACACCCTTAGACATTAAAAAGGCAATTCTGTAGGTAAGTACACGTGTTTTACCTGAGCCAGCTCCGGCAATAACAATCATAGCGCCATCTTTTTGTATGGTAGGCGCTAACTGAGCTTCGTTTAATTGTTGTAAATATTCTTGCAAGGGTTTTCTGAAATTTTTAAGACTCCAAAACAGTTTCGGAATTATGACAAAATAAGATAATATACTGCATGTGAAAATACGTAAAACTGAGTGATTGAACCCACTGAAATTTCAGAATTTATAAACAAACAAAGCTGGGGTATTATTTATGAAATTTCAATATCTTTAAGGCTTAATTTATGTAAATTAAATGTACAACTGCCATGAAAAAACAACTTATCATACTACTACTTTTACTCTCTGGAGCCAGCACTTATGGGCAAATAGACCAAAGTATACTTAAAGACATCGAAGATATAGAATCTCAAGTAATTGATTGGCGCCATTACTTTCATGAAAACCCAGAGTTATCTAACCGTGAATTTAACACGGCAGATAAAATCGCTGCCCATTTAAAATCTCTTGGTATGGAAGTACAAACAGGAGTTGCAAAAACTGGAGTAGTAGGCCTTTTAAAAGGAAACAACCCAGGAAAGGTAGTTGCCCTAAGAGCAGATATTGACGGCTTGCCAGTTACAGAGCGTAATGATCTTAGCTATAAAAGCAATGTTGTAGATACTTTTTTGGGTACAAAAACAGGTGTAATGCATGCCTGTGGCCATGATACGCACATAGCTATTTTAATGGGAGTTGCAGAAGTTTTAAGCAAGCATAAAGATAAAATTAAGGGTAGTATAAAATTTATTTTTCAACCTGCAGAGGAAGGACCACCTCCAGGAGAAGAAGGTGGCGCAAAACTCATGGTTAAAGAAGGAGTGTTAGAAAACCCTAAGGTAGACGCTATTTATGGATTACACATTAACAGCGGAACACCCGTTGGTACAATAACTCTAAAGCCCGAAGGCATTATGGCAGCCGTTGAGCGTTTTGTAGTTACTGTAAAAGGAAAGGGATCTCATGGTTCTGCCCCTTGGAGTGGTGTTGATCCTATTTTAATTTCGGCTAAAATTATTGATGGTTTCCAGACAATCATCTCAAGAGAAGCATATCTTATTGAGGCACCAGCTGTTATTACTGTTGGGAAAATAACAAGTGGTACACGTTTTAATGTTATTCCAGAAAGTGCAGAACTCATAGGTACCGTAAGAACCCTAAACCCAGATATGAGAACCATGATCATCAAACGAATGACAGAAATGGCCAGCGATATAGCCAAAGCCTATGGAGGAGACGCAACCATAGATTGGCAAAACAACACCATCGTTACCTATAATGACCCTGAGCTAACCACCAAGGCTATCGGCACTTTAAAAATGGTAGCAGGTGCAGATAAGGTACTGGGCATGAAAGCCGTTACAGGTGGTGAAGATTTCAGCTATTTTCAAGAAAAAATACCGGGAGTTTACTTTTTCCTGGGAGGTATGACTCCCGGCAATACAATGCCTTACCCCCATCATACTCCAGATTTCCAAATAGATGACGCTGGAATGTTACTTGGAGTCAAATCATTAACACAACTGGCTTTAGATTATTTAAATCAATAACAACATAAAACCCAACAAGCAAGCCTTTGCACAAAGATTAAAAATCAGTACTATTGCTTTTTAAATAAAAAATAGCACTAAAATTAATATACCATGGAATCTCAAGCATTACTACCCTATTTTGCCTCCTTACTATCTGCTATTATAGTAGGTGGTATTGCCTATCTATTTTTTAAAAAACACACAGATAACGAAGAAGGTCGAAGACGATTTTTATTACATAAAGACACCCAAAGTAAAACCTTACCCCTAAGACTACAGGCCTATGAACGTCTTACCTTACTTTTGGAACGTATAGACCCAAATAGTCTTTTAATACGTGTAAAACCGTCAGGTAACGATTTAAACAAGTATGAGCAGGACCTTGTATCAAGCATAGAAGATGAATTTGTACACAATCTAAGCCAGCAAATTTATGTGTCTGTGGAAATGTGGAATGTAACAAGAACTACAAAAAACACAACCATACAAATTATAAGACAAACGGCCATGAACGAAAAGATTGAATCTGCAGACAAACTCAGAGAAGCTGTTTTAAATCATTTTATGGGAGAAGTAACACCATCACAAAAGGCATTAGCCTATCTAAAAAAAGAAATACACCAACTCTTCTAAAATACGCCACGCATGTGGTTATTGCTTGGTGACAAAGTAAATTCATTGTATGAATCCTAACTTTTTACAAACACCCATAGAATATCTCAAAGGCGTAGGGCCTAATAGGGCAGATTTGTTAAAAAAAGAGTTGGGCATCTTTACATTTCAAGACCTATTAAATCTATTTCCAAACAGGTATCTAGATAGAACACAGTACTATAAAATAAAAGATTTGCAACGCAATAGCGCAGACGTGCAGGTTATAGGCAGGATAACTCATTTAAAAACTGTTGATCAAAAGCGCGGTAAACGCCTGGTAGCAACCTTTAAAGATGCCAATGGCATGATGGAGCTTATCTGGTTTAGAGGCCATAAATGGATTAAAGAGAATTTAAAACTCAATGAAACCTATGTAGCCTTCGGGAAAACAAACTTTTACAACGGCACTTTTTCTATGCCTCATCCAGATTTAGAGCCCTTAAAAGAACACCAAAGCAAGTTACGCTCTGCCCTACAGCCAATATACCCCTCCACAGAAAAACTAAGCAATAGTGGTATTACCAATAGAGTTGTAAGCGGCCTTATGGAGCAATTGTTTTTGGAGCTTAAAAAATCGTTCGTAGAAACACTCTCACCAGGTATTTTAGAGGAGTTACAATTAATGCCCAAAAGTAAAGCAATACTGAATATTCATTTTCCAGAAAATGGGGAAGAATTGGCAAAAGCAATATACCGGTTAAAATTTGAAGAATTATTTTTTATACAACTACAATTATTAATAAAAAACTTAGTCCATAAGAGCAAAATTAAAGGCTATCCTTTTACTACAATTGGAACCAATTTTAACAGCTTCTATAAAGAGCATCTTCCCTTTGATTTAACAGGCGCACAAAAAAGAGTGATCAAAGAAATACGCAATGATTTAGGTAGTAATGCGCAAATGAACCGCTTATTGCAAGGAGATGTAGGTAGCGGGAAAACAATTGTAGCGCTTTTATCAATGTTAATAGCTATTGACAACGGTTTTCAAGCTTGTTTAATGGCCCCGACTGAAATTTTGTCAGTCCAGCACTATACCGGCTTATCAGAATTATGTAAACCTCTTAAAATCAGTATATCAATATTAACAGGTTCAACTAAAACTTCAATAAGAAAGGAAATACATGAATCACTAGAAAATGGCCAATTAAACATCTTAATTGGTACCCATGCCCTACTAGAGGATAAGGTGAAATTTAAAAATTTAGGGCTCGCAATAATTGATGAACAGCATCGTTTTGGAGTAGCCCAACGAAGCAAATTATGGCATAAAAACAAGTACCCTCCTCACATACTTGTAATGACCGCAACGCCCATTCCTCGAACCTTGGCAATGAGCGTATATGGAGATCTAGATATTAGTGTTATAGATGAACTTCCTCCCGGAAGAAAAGACATAAAAACAGTGCACCGCTATGACAGCAATAGACTTAAAGTGTTTAAGTTTATTAAAGATCAAACCGATCTTGGAAGACAGGTATATATTGTGTATCCGCTTATTCAAGAAAGCGAAGTGCTAGACTACAAGGACCTTATGGACGGCCATGAGAGTATCTCAAGGGAATTTCCGCAACCAAAGTACCAAATATCTATTGTACATGGTAAGATGAAACCCGCAGATAAAGAATTTGAAATGAATCGTTTTATAAAAGGCGAAACCCAAATTATGGTTGCTACCACGGTGATTGAAGTTGGTGTAAACGTGCCAAACGCCTCTGTAATGGTCATAGAAAGTGCAGAACGCTTTGGACTTTCTCAACTACACCAACTCAGAGGACGCGTAGGTCGTGGAGCCGAGCAGAGTTACTGTATTTTAATGACCAGCCATAAATTATCTGCAGATGCAAAAACACGTTTAGAAACCATGACAGGCACCAGTGACGGTTTTGAGATTGCAGAGGTAGATTTAAAACTCAGGGGGCCGGGAGATATGATGGGCACCCAACAAAGTGGGGTGTTAAATCTAAGAATTGCAGATATTGTAAAAGATACTCATATACTAAAAATAGCTAGAAGCTACGCAAGACAAACCTTAGAGAAAGATCCTTCACTCATATTACCAAAAAATAGTGCTATAAAAAACACCTACGGGCAAATAGCAAAATATAGAAATATCTGGAACTATATTTCATAGCAAATCAAACGAGCTGCACCCCCCAAAAAATGCGTATATAATATAGACTTTGATGGGCTTTGATGGCAGCCTTAAAGGGGTTTAAAATAAAAGATAGTTTCACTAAGCTATTTTTTTGAAAAATTCTTGGCTTGAAAACCTTAAAAGCACTTACAAAAAGCCATGGTATTGTTATCTTTGTGTTTATATAAGTAAAACGCATTATGAAAATTTCATACAACTGGCTTAAACAGTTCATCAACACAGATTGGGACGCCAAACAAACTGGAGAACTTCTTACAGACTTAGGTCTTGAAATAGAAGGTATTACTCCTTTTTCTTCTGTCCCTGGAGGCTTAAAAGGTATCGTTGTTGGGCACGTACTCTCTTGTGAGCAACACCAAAATGCAGACCGCCTTAAAGTTACCAAAGTAGATTTGGGTGCTGATGAAATAGTGCAGATTGTTTGTGGCGCTCCTAATGTAGCTGCAGGACAAAAAGTACCTGTTGCCACCATAGGCACAACACTTTATGATGCAGATGGAAAGCCTTGGCAAATAAAAAAAGGTAAAATTAGAGGAGAAGTAAGTCAAGGAATGATTTGTGCTGAAGATGAGCTAGGTCTTGGAAATGCTCATGATGGTATCATGGTTTTAGACAAAGATATAGTCCCTGGAACACTTGCCTCTGAGGTTTTAAATGTTGAAAATGATATAGTTTTTGAAATAGGCTTAACACCAAACCGAGCAGATGCTATGAGTCACTGGGGAGTTGCTCGTGATTTACGTGCTGGTTTAAAGCAAAAAGACATAGCCTTAGAATTAATTACCCCTTCCACTACTAACTTTAAGATTGAAAACAGATTATTAAAAATGGAAGTTAAGGTGCAGGACAAAAAACTTGCTCCTCGATACTGTGGTGTAACCATAAGTGATATAAGTATTAAAGAATCTCCAGATTGGCTAAAGAACAGACTCAAAGCCATTGATTTAACACCCGTTAATAACGTTGTAGATGCTACCAACTATGTACTACATAGTCTTGGGCAGCCACTACATGCTTTTGATGCTGAAAAAATATCTGGCAAAAAAATCAATGTAAAAACCCTACCCAGCGGCACTAAATTTACAACGCTTGATGGTGTAGAAAGAGAACTTCACCAAGAAGATTTAATGATCTGTGACGCAGAAAAACCCATGTGTATTGCTGGTGTTTTTGGCGGTATAGACAGCGGTGTTACAGATGCAACATCAAGTATTTTTTTAGAAAGTGCTTACTTTAACCCCGTAAGTATTAGAAAAACTGCAAAACGTCATGGGCTCAATACAGATGCATCATTCCGTTTTGAGCGCGGTATAGACCCCAAAACAACAGAATACGCCCTGATGCACTGCGCTATTTTAATCTGTGAATTAACTGGCGGCAACATGACCAGTGATATTATAGATATTTATCCAAAGAAAATTAAAGACCACCAGGTATTTTTAAACTTTGATAAAGCAAACGCTTTAATTGGTCAAAAAATAGAGAAAGAAACCATTAAAAACATCCTGTCCTCATTAGAGATAAAAGTTAATAACGTTACAGAAACCGGTATTGGCATGACCATACCGGCCTACAGAAACGATGTAACTAGAGAGGCAGATGTTATTGAAGAAATTTTACGTGTCTATGGATACAACAACATAGGTGTGTCCTCAAAACTAAATGCATCTATAGCTAGTAGTGTGGGAGTTAAAGACCACCAGGTTCAAAATAAAGTTGCCTCTCAGCTCACCTCTCTTGGTTTTCATGAAATGCTAAACAACTCTCTCACATCACCAAAGTACACGCAACTCTCTGACACTTTAAAAGAGCAGCATAGCGTAACAATACTAAACCCACTTAGCAACGAGCTGTCTGTGATGCGTCAATCTATGTTGTTTGGAGCCCTAGAATCACTGGCATATAACACCAAGCGAAAAGCGGCCAACGTAAAGCTTTTTGAGTTTGGAAATACGTATAAAAATTTCGAAACCACTAGAGAAGAACAAAAACATCTATCACTAGTAGTGGCAGGTAACAAGACAGAAAACACCTGGAACTCTCAAATAGGCAGCGCAGACTTTTTCTATTTTAAGGGAGTAATTACAGCTATCTTAGATAGGCTTGGGTTTTCATTGTTTTCAGAAAAAGAAATAGAAAATGACCTATTCTCTGAAGGGCTATCACTATGCTTAAAAAAACAAACCCTTGTAAGCTTTGGTGTGGTAAATCAAAAAATAACCAAACATTTTGGTGTTGATACAGAAGTACTCTTTGCAGATTTTCATTGGGGCACAATACTATCGCTTTTAAACACAAATAACTTTATTGTAAAACCACTTTCTAAATTTCCGAAGGTAAAACGTGATTTTGCCCTCCTAATAGATGAGTCTGTAGGATTTGGAGATTTAAAAAACACTGCTTTTCAGACAGAAAAATCCTTGCTTAAAGAAGTACACCTTTTTGATGTATATACAGGCAAAAACCTGCCAGAAGGTAAAAAATCTTACGCGCTAAGTTTCACCCTGCAAGATGAAAATAAGACCTTAACAGATAAGCAGATTGACAAAATCATGAACAAATTGCAGCAACGTTTTGAAAAAGACTTTGGTGCTACCCTTAGATAAAATACATATAGTCTACAAAATAATTTAAAGAGTTATAGATTAAAAAGCGATTTTGCAGATTTTAAGTTTTAAATATCTTTGGTAAACATCTTTTGTAATAACAATACCAAAATATGAGAATTTTATTTTTGGCAGCTATAATTGCCCTTAGCACTACTGCAGTTTTAGCCCAACAACCTCAAAAGCCAACTGCCTCAGAGATTTACCACAAACTAGAAAAGCTCAACTTTCTTGGAAGTGCGCTATATGTTGCAGCACATCCAGATGATGAAAACACGAGGCTAATCTCTTATTTAGCCAATGATATGCATGCAAAAACTGCATATCTTTCCTTAACTCGAGGAGATGGAGGACAAAACTTAATTGGTCCAGAAATTAGAGAATTATTAGGGGTCATCAGAACTCAAGAATTACTAGCTGCTCGTGCCAGCGATGGTGGAGAACAATTATTTACAAGAGCTAATGACTTTGGCTATTCAAAACATCCTGATGAAACACTCGAAATCTGGAACAAAGACGCAGTTTTAAGTGATGTAGTAAGAGCAATCAGAACGTTTAAACCAGATGTAATTATCAATAGGTTTAACCACAGAAACCCAGGGAGCACCCATGGGCATCATACCGCTTCTGCAATGTTAAGCTTTGAAGCTTTTGATTTGGTGGGCGATGCAACAAAATTTCCAGAAACTGCAATTACCTATGGATCTTGGCAACCAAAAAGACTTTTATTTAATACCTCTTGGTGGTTTTATGGTTCTAAAGAAAAATTTGAAAAAGCAGACAAATCAAATCTCGTTAGTGTAGAAACAGGAAATTATTATCCAGCCCTTGGCCTCTCTAACGGTGAAATTGCTTCTTTGAGTAGGTCTATGCACAAATCTCAAGGATTTGGTAGCACAGGAACTCGAGGCAAACAAACAGAGTACCTTGAATTTCTAAAAGGAGAGTTTCCACAAGACACCACCAATATATTTGATGGTATTAACACAAGCTGGTCAAGAATAGAAGGCGGGGTGGCTATTGGCAAGATATTAAACCCTCTTTTAGATAGCTTTAATTTTCAAGACCCGTCAACAATAGTACCTCAGCTAGTGGAGGCCTACAGGCTTTTAAAAGACACAAAACAAGGGCATTGGCGCAGTATTAAACTAAAAGAATTAGAAGAACTAATTGTTGCGTGTAGTGGTGTTTTCTTAGAAGCGGTAGCTAATAAAGAAAGTATCAACCCAATGGGAGCATACACCCTCAAGGTAGAGGCCATTAATAGAGGAGCAAACAAAATCACGCTCTCTAAAATAACAACCGCTAGTGGTCTTATTTTATCTAGTAAAGAGATTGTCTTACTATCCAATGAAAAAGAAAACCTTGAACTAGAGGTAACTTCACAAAACAAGGTACCCTCTACCGCTTATTGGCTTAAATCTAAAGGTACTTTAGGGATGTACAGCGCACCAAAGGATTTGATTGGATTACCACAAACTCCCGCTGCAGAGCAAATTTCGTTTACTTTAAATATAGATAATACTGCCCTACAGATACTCAAAGATGTTGTTTATAAGTTTAATGACCCTGTAGATGGTGAAGTCTATAGGCCTTTTAATGTACTTCCAAAAGTCTCTGCTAGTATTGCAGAAAAAGTACTGGTATTTGCCGATGAAAATTCTCAAAAGGTTGCCGTGCATGTTAGGGCTGGAAAAGACAACCTAGAGGGCACTCTGCAGTTAAATGCTCCAAAGGGATGGGTTGTTTCTTCCCCGCAATTATTTACCCTAGAGCGTCAAGGTGAAACGAGCACCCTATGGTTTACAGTAACTCCACCAAAAAATCAAAGCCAGGGGTATCTAAGACCATTGATACAAATTGGAGATACCTATTACGACAAAGAATTAATTAATATAGATTACGACCATATCCCCTACCAATCTGTGCTTTTACCAAGCAAAGCCAAGGTTGTAAGAATAAATATCGAAAAAAAGGGACAACATATTGGCTATATTCAAGGAGCTGGTGACGGCGTTGGGCAGAGCTTAGAGCAAATAGGATACAGTGTCACAAATCTTGATGTTACAGAAATTTCAGCCCAAAGCCTTAAAAAATATGATGCAGTTGTTGTTGGAGTTAGAGCCTATAATACTATTGCTGCACTAGCTTTTGCACAAAAGGAATTAAACAAATATGTACAGGCTGGAGGCACAATGGTGGTGCAATACAACACAAGTCATAGACTCGTTACAAAACAAGTAGCCCCATACGCATTATCACTCTCTAGAGATAGGGTTACAGATGAGTTTGCTCCTGTAACTATTTTAGACCCTAGCCACTCTGTATTAAACAGCCCTAACAAAATAACACAGGAAGATTTTAAGGGCTGGGTACAAGAACGAGGGCTCTATTTTCCTAACAAATGGGCAGAGGAGTTTACCCCAATACTAGCAATGAATGACAAAGGAGCTCCACAAACAAAAGGATCTCTTTTGGTGGCCCGCTACGGAAAAGGACACTACGTATATACAGGACTTAGTTTCTTTAGAGAACTTCCTGCTGGCGTTGCAGGGGCTTATAGGTTATTTGCAAATATTATTTCTATAGGAAAATAGGATTTTAAAAAACACATCATGGAAGAACAAAAAACCATTGTATCGAAACAAAAATTTGTGTGGACACAAAAATTTACACTTGTGCTTGTTGTAAACGCCATCTATGTAGTACTCTTTTATTTACTAATGAAACACTTTGTATAAATGCAGCAAATAGATTGGTTTATCCTTATCGGGACATTGTTATTTATTGTGTTATATGGTACCTATAAATCTAGGGGTAGCAAAAATGTAACTCAGTACTTAAAAGGAGGAAGTGACTCCAGATGGTGGACCATTGGCCTTAGTGTAATGGCAACACAGGCAAGTGCTATTACTTTTCTATCTACACCAGGGCAAGCCTTTCATAGCGGGATGGGCTTTGTGCAGTTCTATTTTGGACTGCCAATTGCAATGGTTATTATCTGTTTGGTCTTTATACCCATATACCACAGGCTGAAGGTTTTTACTGCCTATGAATATTTAGAAACTCGTTTTGATCTTAAAACACGTACTCTTACTGCTATCCTTTTTTTAATACAGCGCGGTTTGGCCGCCGGTATTACCATCTTTGCACCTGCTATTATTTTATCTGCAGTACTGGGCTGGAATCTAGTGATGCTTAATATTATTATTGGGGTACTGGTTATTATATATACTGTAAGTGGCGGCACCAAGGCGGTGAGCGTTACTCAAAAACAACAAATGGCAATTATATTTGGAGGAATGTTTGTGGCATTTTTACTGATATTAAATTACCTCCCCTTAGATATCACATTTACCAAAGCTTTAGAGATTGCTGGTGCAAGCGGGAAAATGGAAATATTAGATTTCTCCTTTGATTTTAACAACAAGTACACTTTTTGGAGTGGTATTATTGGAGGTACATTTCTTGCACTCTCCTATTTTGGTACAGATCAAAGCCAGGTGCAGCGTTATCTTAGCGGAAAATCTATGAAAGAAATGCAACTGGGCCTCATTTTTAATGGGCTTCTAAAAATACCAATGCAATTCTTTATTCTTTTGGTTGGAGTGATGGTTTTTGTGTTTTACCAATTCAACTCTTCTCCCCTACACTTTAATCCTAGCGCAGTAAACGATGTATTAAACTCTCCCTATGCAACGCAATACCTAGACCTACAGGAGCAAAAAAACACCCTAGAGATTGCTATCAAAGAGCAGCAATTAAGCTATGCAGTGCTAGACAACCAAAGTCAAAAACAGACAATACTTTTAGATATTAAAGAATTGCAATCACAAGAAGATCAACTTAGAGCAACATCTAAAGAATTAATAAAAAAAGCAAACCCAAAGGCAGAGACCAATGATAAAGATTATGTTTTTATCCATTTTATATTAAACAATCTTCCAAGAGGTCTAATTGGTTTACTATTGGCAGTTATTCTAAGCGCCGCAATGTCTTCAACTGCCTCAGAGCTTAATGCCCTTGGCTCTACAACTACCATAGACCTATATAGGCGCAACAATCAATCAAGGAGTGACAAACACTACCTAAGAGCCTCAAAAGGCTTTACAATGCTCTGGGGGATCATAGCTATTGTGGTTGCTTGTGTGGCCAATTTATTTGAAAACTTAATAGAGCTTGTAAACATTATAGGTTCTATCTTCTACGGAAATGTACTTGGGATTTTCTTGCTTGCCTTTTTCTTTTCCTATGTTAAGAGCAGGGCCGTGTTTATTGCCGCAATTATTACCCAAGGAATTATTGTATACATATGGTGGATTGACCTTATGCCTTATTTGTGGCTAAATGTTGTAGGAGCTACCCTCGTAATTGTAATTGCCTTTATCTTGCAAGTTGTAAGCCCAGATAAAAACAAAGGTCTTGAAGTGTAAATAGAATAGTAATAAAAAATCCCTTTCAATAACACAAGGGCATTGAAAGGGATTTTAGATTTTAAAAAAGAGAGATTACTTAGCTCCCCATTGTTTTAAAGATTTTTTATTAAGGGCAACATAATCCATGTTTCCAGCTTCCTGAGCTTGAGCCATAGAAGCCTTTGCAGCTTTTATAGCGCCTTTAACATCTCCAGATTTTGCATAAATCAAAGACTGTTGTCTTTTGTACCAAAATGCAGTACCATTTAGAGCTACAGCAGCGTCAATCCAAGTTTTTGCTTGATTGATATCTTTATCTGCCTCTAGGTAATACACAGCAGCGCTGTAATAATCTGCGGCGCTTGGTGTACCCATTACTTTATCAATACTGGCGCTTACCATTTTATCTGTCATTACGTTAAAACCAACAGACACGTAGGTTTTATCCCAAATTATGGCAAGAGTAGCACCGTCAATCTTTATGTCATTTATAGCCATGGTGAAGGTTTCTACACTAGTTGGCATCTGATAGGTTTTTGCAACAACTTTTGCAACAACTTTTGAATCATCCCACTGCTTTGGTGTTCCCCAGTTTTGAGTATCATTATAAAAATAAACCTCCCAATTTACCGCACCTGGCTTTGTGAAAATTGCATAGGTTCCAGCCTTCACTGTTGCTCCTCCAATTAAAACATCATCACTAAAGGTAATCATAGAGTTTTGGTTTGCACCCGTACGCCACATGGCATCAAAAGGAACCAAGCCACCAAATATGGTTCTTCCTTTTACAGAAGGCCTAGAATATTTTAAAGTAACATCTGTAAGTCCTACAGTTTGCTCTAGAGTTTGCATTGGGCTTGGAGCAGGTGTTTTAATTTGTGCTTGTGTTACAAGGGTTAACAAGAACATTGCAGTGTATAAAATTATTTTTTTCATTAGAAATAGTTAAGTGTTATTAATACAGTAAAAATACAAAAAAACAAACTATGACTCTTTATTTAAAAAAGCATAAAAAACATTACAATTTCTGTAGTACCTTTGTGGCATGTCAAAACGTTTTATTTCAGAAATAATAGGAACTTTCGCACTTGTATTTAGTGGTACTGGAGCTATGGTCATTAATGATTTTACAGGTGGTACGGTAACCCATGTTGGTGTAGCAATTACCTTTGGCCTTATTGTTATGGGTATGATTTATGCTTTTGGAGATATTAGTGGCGCCCACATGAACCCAGCCGTTACTATTGGCTTTGCGTATGCTAAAAAATTTCCATGGAAAGAAGTTCCTGCCTATGTTTTGGCACAGCTCATTGGAGCTTTTCTAGCAAGCGGCATATTATTGTATTTATTTCCAGAGAGTCAAACACTTGGCGCCACTCTGCCGGGGCTCCCTGCACTTAAAGTTTTTATACTTGAAATTATTTTATCTTTTTTCTTGATGGTAGTCATCATAAATGTATCTACAGGATCAAAAGAAATTGGTTTAGTTGCCGGTATTGCCATTGGTAGTGTTGTACTGTTAGAGGCCATGTTTGCAGGCCCTATTACTGGAGCCTCCATGAATCCAGCCCGTTCTATAGCGCCCGCTGTAGTCTCTGGAAACATAGCAGATTTATGGATTTATATTTTTGCGCCTATTATTGGCTGTTTACTGGCTGTGGTAAGCTGCAAGTTAGTGAAAGATGAGCAGTGTTGTGACGAGAATTGCTAAACACCAATTCTTGTTATTAAATTTTAGTGCTATCTTCTTTCCCAGGCATCATACTAATGATGACACTTTAATATCTTAAAGTTTTCAAAATCCTACTAGTATTACTATTCATCAAAGTATCTTTGGTTTAAGATGAATTTTGAACAATTCTATAACTAAGCTAGTATACTAGCTACTTATAATACCTACATAGCTTTACTACTTGTTTTTTTGACACCATACATGAAGATTTACACACTACACTCCAAGCAACACCTTCCTATTAGCAAGCAACAAGCTTGGGATTTTTTGTCTGACCCTAATAACCTTAAGGCTATTACACCTAAGTATATGGGTTTTATTATAAAATCTGGAGCAGACAGACCCATGTTTGCAGGGCAAATAATACAATACATTGTAACTCCACTACTGGGTATAAAAACAAAATGGGTTACAGAAATAACTCAGGTTGAGAAGGGTGAGTATTTTGTTGACCAACAGCTCTTTGGCCCTTATGCAATGTGGCATCACAAACACTTTATAAAAGAAATTCCAGGTGGTGTAGAAATGGAAGACATTATAGACTATAAAGTGCCTCTTGGGTGGCTAGGTCAATTAGTACATCCTATACTTGTAAAACCAAGACTTGATGAAATATTCAAGTACAGAAAAATGAAATTAATTGAACTTTTTGGGACTATATAATTACCTTAAAACACCTTATAACTATGAAAAACATACTTCTTATTGGCGGATCTTACGGAATTGGAGCTGCAATAGCAAAACAACTTACAGACACCCACAAGGTATATGTAGCCTCTAGAACACAAGAGAACATACCCCAGGGAGTTACCCATATGGTCTTTGATGCATTAACTGATGATATCTCTACATTACCCTTGCCAGATCAGATAGACGGCCTGGTATATTGCCCTGGAAGTATCAACCTAAAACCTTTTAAGAGAATAAAACCTCAAACATTCCAAGAAGATCTAGAGGTAAATTTTCTTTCACTAGTTAAAGTACTACAAGGCTTACTTCCAAAGCTCACGGCTACTAGCGGGGCAAGTTTAGTGTTTTTTAGTACTGTTGCTGTTAAAGTAGGTATGCCTTTTCATACCAGCGTATCGGCATCTAAAGGAGCTATAGAGGGATTTGCCAAAGCCTTGGCAGCAGAGTATGCTCCAACAATGAGAGTTAATGTTATTGCACCCTCACTTACAGATACTCCCCTAGCTGGACGCCTGCTATCTAGTGATGATAAAAAACAAAGAATGGGAGAAATGCATCCACTAAAAAGAATTGGAACAAG
>Ga0208973_1000745_pt1 | contig 15894 bp, 26 predicted proteins | sample AOAMet_66_BLW_10_2_FD_188233 | JGI IMG/M metagenome (GOLD analysis project Ga0208973, IMG submission 188233) | Ammonia-oxidizing marine microbial communities from Monterey Bay, California, USA - CAN11_66_BLW_10 (SPAdes) | ecosystem: Environmental > Aquatic > Marine > Intertidal zone | place...
AAGCAATACCTTTTATTGCGCTTACCTGGGTACCAGCGGTTGCTAAATCAACATTAGACTGTGTTATTGTAAAGTTGCCAAGTGTTGGTGCTGAATTTGCTGGTATTGCAACTTCAGCAATAATGAAATCACCTATTCTTACTTGCTCTCCTATGAAAACTCCGTCGGCTGTTACCGTATATGCATCTCCTTTATCAATAGCAATGTTTGACGCTCCTGATAAAGCAGGTGAGTTTGCGCTAGCGTCATATCCTCCTTTATAATCTAAAAGACCTGTTGCTACTGTATCTACATAATTTTTTGTGGCCGCATCTTGAGCAGACGTTGGGTCAGATATATTTTCAATTCTAGCGTTCTTAGTTCCTGCAGTTACAAAGTCAAATATTTGATCTCCTGTAGCAAGTGCTGTTCCGGCGTTTGCTACGGCAGCTGTAGTAACACTAATTTCTGGGATAGGTCCACCGGGGGATGTTATCGATACTTGATTTGCGGTTCCTGTAGTAATTCCAGTTACATCACCACCCATTGATTGCCAATTGGCTCCGTCGTAATATTTAACTACATCATCTGTAGAGTCATAATACACCTGACCTTCTACAGGATTAGAAGGAGCTGATCCTAGCACTTGGATTACAGCATTTTGTAATTCATTTTTGTTTAAGTCTATGTTGTTTAAATACTTAATAGCCATTTGTTTTTTGTTTTTAGTTCAAATACGCTTTTCCTGAAAAAGCAGATGTAAAACTTATTGTTAAATTATTGTTATCTAAATATGTTGTAAATCCTTGTACTATATTATTAGCGCTATCCACTACGCTTACGCTAGGAAATTTTGCTAAATTATGTTGTATATTCCAAACGCTTGAAGCACTTGGTTGGTTAAATGTAAAAAACTTATCACTTTCAACATCAGGAACCCCCATAGCTGCTACCGCAATAGAGTCTAAAGCAGGTGTGCCGCTACTTCCTACATGCGTTAAATTTAGCAAGAAAGCATCCGATAAGTTAGTTATTGATCCAACAGCATAAATTGCGTAATTAGACTGCCCTCCTTGTGTTGAGTTTGTTATTTTAATATTTTGATTTAAAAGTAAAGCAACCATTGGTGAAATATTAACAAGACTTATTGTTTTTTTAGAAAAAGCAATTGCTGTTATATTAGACCAACCAAATTGTTGAGGTGCTGTATTATCTACAGCGTACCTAAACTCTTTTGCGTGTATAGCATTATTTTCATACTTACCTGCATACTGATATTGTAAACCTATTTTTGCACCATCAGCATCACCTGTTTTAGAATAGAATTCTGCAATACCACCTATTGAATATAGCTTAGTTGAATTGTTATCCCCTATGTCAGAACCTACTAGTTTATCTCCGCCAGTGATAGCGGTATCTATTTGATAGTTTTTTATTCTTGACATGCTTATGGGTATTGAGTTGATGAGTTAAGACTGTACGCTTCAAAACAACCTACGGAATTAAAATTCAATACAAAGCGAACATTGGTACTAGATTGCGCTCCTAATGTAAACGTTCCTGTACCACTTCCTGAAGAACCAGAACCGGGTAGCGTTCCACCGTAAGTTCCTGCTAAGCCTGGTGCTACAGCTAAATTAGCGCTACTAATGTTACTATTATTATTGTAACTCCATGCAATACTCCATGCTGCTCCTTGTGCCCATCTTAATTGTCCTGATACGGTAGTAGTTACATAGTTTGTGTTTGTAACAGTAACTGATCCGGTAGGCGTGTAATAAGTTATTCCTGGTCCACCACCTTGGGAAAATGAAGAGGTAAAGGTTGATCCACCTCCTTGTAAAGTTGTATTTCCTAATGGTGTTAAAGTTACCGGAAACGATCTAGATGATGCAGTACAACTTCCATTATAACCAGCTGTAACAGTATGGTCAAATGGTGAAGTTCCTAAATTATATGATCCAGAGAGCGAACCCGATAAAGAATATGAACAACCAATTTCACCTGTAACCCTAAATATGCGAGTGCCTCCAGTGGTGCTTATATTGCTTGTATCTGTATAAGCCGCGCTTTGCAATACTACTTCATTAGGAAATATTTGCGTATCCCCTGCGTACATAGCACTAACATCTGTATGGCCTGCCTTTACGGCGGATATAGCTTCTGGTCCTAAATTAGTTGGCATATTATGCTATTACGTATATTGTTTTAGGGTCATAGATATCTATCTGATAACCTGTTGTCGCTGCTGATGTATATGGAGGAGTGAAATCAATTATAACACTTGCTGCGTCAGGCACACTAGATACCGTTCCTTCTGTTCTTGTCGTATTTCCAGCACCACTTCCCGTTACATATACAGTTGCTCCAGCGCTAAATATAGATGATGAAGTAACTACAAAGTACATTGAAGAACTTGCTAGTGGATTACTACCGGTTGATGCACTTGTTTGTTTAAGTGCATCATACTCGGCTTGTGAACCCTTCCAGAACTCTAGTTGCTTATTTTTTTTATTACCGGTGGTGCCATCCGTAAATGGTTGACCACCGATTATTTCTGTTAAATTTGACATATTGTTTTTATATTTTATTCGAACCCATATTGTGAAATATTTACGGTACTGCTTCCTCCACTATTCGTAACTGTTACAACTCCAGTTCTTGTTGATAAACTAGGGTTATAGCTACAAGAAACGGTAATAGTATTACCACTTTGTGATGTTGTAATCCAACTTTGATTGTCAGAAACAGTATATGAAACGCTTGACGTTACAGTAAAGGTACTTCCGCTTGCAAGGGAGTTTCCGCTTTTATCATAATCTAAGCTCGATTTACTGAGCGAAGGTGGACTAACTGGTGGTGGAGCTGCTTCTTGTGTCCAAGTTACAGAATCTAATAATGTACTTTGAGTAGATCCACTATATAATTTTATGGTTCCAGTGCGTGTACTTCCAGAAGTATTCGCTGATAAACTCCATGATTTTGTTGCATTTGTTGTACCAGAATGCGTAGCAGTCATGCCGGTTCCTGTAGTTACCGTGTTCCAAATTCCATTTGCAGTAAGTGAGAATGTCCCTGAGTGTGCAGTATGAACTTTTGGAGCAGCAAAACTAGTTGTTATGCTTCCAGTAGTGGCATTAGAAGGTCCAGGTGCTGCAATGTTAAATGTTAACGAACTAACATGGCTATTTGGCACGAGAACAGAGCCTGTGCTTACTGCGCCTCCTGTAATAGCAATGAACGAGGAACTTCCATTGTGCTTATAAACATATGTTCCCGAAGATGGAAAAGTTAAATTTATAGCACTCAAACTAGTGTTGATACCAAGTATGGAAGGATAGTTTGAATAATTCGTACCACCTCCTGAACCTGATGCTGTGTCAGGAACGTAAGCAGGCCCATCTGCTAGCGAAAACCCTCCTGGTGACGTATATGGTATTGTCCAAGAAAACTGTACTCCAGATGTCCCAGAAAATGTAGTATTACCATTTTGCCATACTCTACCTGGTGAACCATTTGTTGCTGACACCCCTATTGAAGGAGATGTTGAACTAGCATTACTTGAAGTTACTCCACTTAAAAAAGAAGAATTCGTTATAGTAACCGCAGATTGTAATTGAACATATTGTATAAGTTGTGTTGGGTTTGATATAGTTGAATCCGTATGTGTGTAACCACCACGTGATATAGTAGAAGAAGTAAAATTTGTACCGCTTCTCCAAGCATATCCAGTAATTGGTGTTGCCCGCAAATAAGCTTGAAAGCCAGTAATTACGCTAGAACAGCCTTGTGTCCATCTCCAATATGAACCACCACCATAAGACCAAACTGCAGTATAAGTTGGTATAGTTGCATTATATGGGCCCGAGCCGTTAACAGTTAATGTTACGGTTTTTGTTGATATACCGCTCCATGTGCTACTATTTGTATCATAGCTAGCCGCATAAAATGTTCTGCTAACAGAAGTACCACAAGTACCGTTGGTTTGGGAGGCAGAAAGTGTATTGCTTGTTAAAGCTGGATTGCCAAATCCTAAACCTGTTGAAGTAGTTGATACCTTTGAAAATACACCCGATGCTGGTGTTGGAATTGTTCCTGTTGATGAAGCGTTTGAGGGGTGTGTTACTGATGAATTACTTGCTGAAATTGTAGGGCCATTAAATGCCGCGGCTGTAACAGTTACTGTTGACGTTGCTACCCCACCTCTATTATCAGTTGCAGTTATAGTAAAAACATTGTTTGACGTAACTGGTCCTATTGTGGGAAACCACGAACTAGCTATAGTAAAATTGCATGTTCCTGAATTCTGCCCAGCTGAAAAACCACTTACGTTTACATTACCACCACTTGGGTCGGCTACTGTAATAGTGCTTACTGTATCTGCTGCGTCCGAGTCTGAATAAGTAAACGCTATAACTTGACTAGCGCCAGCAGTAACCTGTATATCTGTATTGTTAGCCCCCGGTGTCCCAACTACAGGTCCCGTAATACTGATTACTGGAACTTGGTTATTTACCCAAACAGTGGTACCACCTTGATCTATCTTTTGAACCTGGTTTGGCCCAAAGTGAAAATTTAGTCTATCGGTTAGTGTACCAAAGTTTATATCTTCTGCCATTAGCTAGTAAATATATATAATGTTGATCCATCTCTTGATGATGGTGCGTTAGCTTCCGGTCCAACCCAAAATTTAAAACCTGTAGTAGGAGTTTGAGAAGATCCGTCGTGTAATAAATAATCCACTTGATCAGCGTTAGTTGTAAAATCTATTGGTTTTACATCAAGACCACCTGGATAAAATGTTTTTGAATCTGCCATAATTATGTCATTAAGTAACCAACAGAAGAATTTATATGTGTAAATCTTATTGGTTGGTTATTAGTTATAGTTAATGATTGCGATGACCCTTCTATTAAAGCGGTAGCTACTGTAATAGTTGCTGTTCCAATTCTTTTAACTAATATAGTTGATCCATCTGCGGGCGCAGTTGGAAGTGTTATAGTAAAGTTATTGGATCCATCTAATACATATATACTATTATCTAATAAAGTAGTATTGCTTGATATTTGAAAGGCTTGAGCGCCGGCAATTCCTAGAAGTCCAGCGCTTGGTAGCTCTATTGTAAGTCCCATTAGTTAATTCCGTTTACGATCCAACCATTAGCTGTGTTAGAATAAAACAGTTCAAAAGAAGCTGTTGATTCATCTAACACTAAAGTTGTTGATCTCATTATTTTTTCTGATCCATTAGGATTTATTGTCCATACATATGATGATGCGGAATAACCGCCGGAAGAATCTAGCGATGACATATTAGTAAACCTAACCGTATCACCTGCAGAACCTGCTGGTAATGTAACTGTTCTATCAGCCGTAATACCATCTAATATATAATGTTTAAAATTTTCTACGGTAGTATTTGTAGATAAAGCACCTCCAAAAGCATACCCTTGATTTAAAACAACTTGTCCATTAGAACCAGCTACTGTTTGTAAATTACCAAAGTCTATACTTACTACCGGAACATCTGTATTACCTCCATACGTATATCTAGCGCCATTAGCACTTCCTAATACACTTAAAGGGTTATGAGATAATGCGTTTGTTGCAGGATCTAAAAACACAAAGTTTGTTTTAGTAGCCTGTGGTATTGAATTAAGCTTTACAACTTCAGAGTCTATATTGAACGTGCTAGTATGCAAATTCATAGTACCGTAACCTTGTCTACCGAATGTTAAAACATTAGTTCCGGTATCATAAGCAACAACTAAGTACATGTCTATAGAGTTGTCTAACATCTGACCTCCTGCTGAAGGAAATGCTGCGGTGTACGTAGTACTTACAAAATATAACTTCTTACCTGAAGGTATATTTTCAAATGTATTTTGGAAGGCTGTTCTATCACCAGATGCAACTGTAAATGAAGTAGTGCCCGCTGTAACAGATGGAGCGCTACCTAATGAAGCTGGAGATGTGGCTGCTGAAAACAAAGCTCCTGCAGCGTTCTGTGTCGCATAGAAAAATCTACCTGGCGTAATATTAGCTGGAGGTCCCGCAAGTACTTCTGTGAGTCCCGGAATAGCTTCTGCTACACCCGATGACAAAGCTGGTAAACTAAAATATTTATCATCTACTTTTAATGATGTTAAATACCCTTCATTGCTTAAAGTACCTTGAGATATATTACCTGCAACTTGATTGTCTATATTATTACCTGAAGCATCTTTTAATTGAACGCCTGTTGAAGACAATACTGATTTAGTACTGTTTGCATTTAGCGCATGAAATTCAGGCGCTGTTGTATTAGCAGAAAATGTCGTAGAATTTGCAACTAGATTAGAGCCAGCTCCTGTAACAGTTAAATTTGTACCGTCTGTACTTAATTTAACGTTAGGTGCAGTATCTCCAAAAGTAATTGATTGAGCTGAGGTTTTTATATTTAAATTGCCACCTAAGTCTATATTATTTACTACAAATTCTTTACTAACTTCTAAGTCTCCTACTATTTGTGTTTTAACTTGCTGAACACCTGTTAAAAATGTAAACTCAGAAAAAGCAACTTTACCTCCTGTGTAAGTTTCTCCTAATGTAACATTAAAACACCATTCAGTATATTTGTTATTTCCGTTGCTAACATATTTACTAAAATTAGCTTCTGGTGAATCTGTAAGTAATGATCCAGAATTAAAAGAAGTTATTGTACCAGTAAATGTGTCACCAGCTAAAACTCCTGTAAATGTAGCGGAGTTATCAGCAAATGCTTGAAAATCGTAGTCTAATCCAAACTGACCATCATTGTAATCTCTTATAATTAAAAACACTTGGCCATTACCAAGAGTATTTAAATATATTTCTGAACCTGTATTTACAGTGCTGCTTTTTAAAACAACATTAGTTAATACAGACCCAGCTAATGTTCTAACTTGCGCTTTTTCGTACGCAGTTCCTTCTCTATTTACAGAAAGGAAAAAGCCTAAAGGAACATAATCTGGTATGTTATTAGTAGATGGCTGATTGCCAAGTATATAAGACTTTAAGCTGTCTATCGTATAATTTTTGGTAGCTAATGCGGAACTTGAATTTGCATCAGTACCCAAAAGTTTATCACTACCTTCAACTAACGAGTCAATGGTATATGTACTGATTCTTGCCATAATTATTTATTTTTTAATAAAGTCCCGTTACTACTATTTTTTACTCTTTGAGTTATTGGTTTATTGCAATTACAATTTCCATCACTACCACAGTCACATCCTTTTGTATCAATGCCGGGTAAACCTTTGTATAAGTGTTTTTCGTTTTTCATCGTACTATGCGTCTGTTATTAATGCTTCAACTACACCATTTACTGTAATAGTGTCACCGGTTGCATATTTGTATTCTTGTGCGATACCTTCAGGCGTTTTAAATATTATGATTGAGTAAGAAGGTTGGTTAGCCCCTGTAGGGGTTACTGTCATTACAGCTGTAACACTGTTAGGACGTACCTTTACATCATATACTAAGTTTGCTACATTTGTATCGTATGTTCCGTTTGCGTTTTGATTTGGTCCATTAGTCATAAACGGGCGTAAAACCACACCTGTGATTTTAACACCTGCCGATGGCACAGCTGAAGTATAAGTTATTTCACCTGTAGTACCGTTAACTGATGGAGTTATAGCTAAAAATCCCATTTTTTATTTTTTTTGGTTGTTAAATTTTTTAATTGCTTGACTATATACTTTATCTATATATCTATTGCGCTTCATTATTTTATTGCGCTTTGCTGATTCAGGTAGATCTTCTTCGTTTATTAATATTCTATATATTCTATTTATTAATAATTTACCCTTTTGACTTACTTTGTATTTATTGTGATCACCCCGTCTTCCAACTCCTTTGTGTATTTTTTCAATCCACTCATTTCTTTGAAGCCTATAAAAACGTTCTTTATCCCAAGAGTAATATAAAGTGCCTTCCTTAAAATCGTCTATTGTAAAATACTTAATAGGATCTAAGTAAAATAATAATTCTAAATCAGCAACACCTAAATCATAGTTTGTGCAGGCCCATCTTGATACAAGTCTATAGTATTTTAAAAAATCGACTTTTAGCTCGCCTCGCTGTGCGAAGTCGCTTCTATCCATTATACAATAGCCACTACGTCTCTCAACATAATAACTTTATATATATCATTACCTTGTTCAATTTGATGACCTGCTACCCTATCAAACAATATAACTTGATCTTTCTCTAATTGACTAGGACCGGATGAAATCACCCGGCCTTGTCTGTATCTTATGTCTTCTCTATGTTTTTCAGCAAGTTCTAAACCACCTGCTGTTTTCTTAGATTGTTCTAAAATTTCTTTTAATATAATATAATTACCTATAGCTTTCATTATTCTCTCACGTTACTTACTACACATTCTGTTGATAAAATTGTTGTTGCTACTGAAATAGCACTACTGAGCGCTGTCTTAGTAACAAGCAATGGATCTATAATACCCATATCTATCATTACTTTTTGACAACCGCAGTTTACGTCTACGCCAATGCCCCAACCATCTAGTGTATAAGATTTTGGAGATAAGCCAGCGTTATCTAATATTTTTGTAAATGGCGCAACCAACGCTTCTTTTAGTATATCTACACCTTTAAGTTCGCCTTGGTTTAATTCTAACTCCCAATTCGCTGTAGCAGCATAAGCTAAAGCAGAACCACCACCTGGCAGTATTCCTTCTTTCTTAGCTGCACGAACCGCGTGTATAGCATCATCTACTCTGTCTTGTTTTTCTTTTAGCTCTACCTCAGTTGCTGCACCTACATAAATTACAGATACACCTCCTGACAATAAAGCTAAGCGATCATTTAAATGCCTTGTGGTAACAAAATGATCTTCTTTCTCAAGTTCAGTTTTTAAATAATCAATACGCTCTTGCACTTCGTCACTTTTTTCTGACACAACAAGTACAGTACCATCTTTATCTGAAATGGCTTTATCAGCCGATCCTAACATGTCAGTGGTGATAGCATCAATAGAATCACCAAGTGACTCATCAAATACTTTCGCTCCGACAAGCAATGCGAGATCCTCCAATATATCTTTACGTTTTAGACCAAAACTTGGAGGTTCAACAACATTGACCTTAATATTGCCCTTTACTTTATTCATGGCTAACGCAGTTAATGGTTGCGATTCTAAAGGTGCAATAAGGAGTATGGGTCTATTGGTCTTAATAGCATACTCCAAGATGTCTTGAATTTTCCTTACATTAGGTATACTAGAAGCACTCATAAAAATCAAAGGATTTTCTAGCTCGCTAACTTCTTTTTCTTTATTAGTATGGAAGTGAGGAGATTTTGATGTGCTACCTATTTTAGTTCCTTCTACAGAATCAATGTAAGTATCATTAGTAGGTGATGTTTCCATGGTAACAATACCATTATCACCAGCATTTAAGAAGGCTTGTGTAATTAAGTTTCCTAGATCGTGATCGTTGTTAGCAGATATAATAGAAACGTCGTGTAACATCTTATCATCTACTTGTAGTGCTCTTTTAGTTAGCTCATCTACAACAACACTAGATAACTTATTAATACCAGACTTAATGTCTCTGAAGGAAAACTTGTTACCTTCTAATTTAAAATAAGAATCTATAATAGCTTTAGTAAGTACTATTGACGTTGTGGTTCCATCACCGGCAACTGACGCCGTGTTCTGTGCAGCCTGCTTCATCATAGATACAGCTAAGTTTTCAACTGGATCTTGAAGTAATATACTGTTGGCTACAGTAACACCATCTTTAGTTACGTGAGGACCACCGAAGTCGTCTTCTAATATTACAGTTTTACCGCTAGCTCCTAATGTAGAGCCAACGGCATCTGCTATCTTTTCTATTCCTTTAATTAATTTGCTTTTAGCTTCGTCTTTAAAATATGTTTTCTTAACGAGCTTTGGTCCGCCAAATTGTGTCATTTAATTGTATTTAATTTAATTTAATTTTATTTTAGCAATTCCATTTACGACGTGCTGCTCTTCCTCTTTCTGAGGTCCAGCTTTTTGAACGTGCGCAAAATGATTTTCTTCGCTTGGCAGCTTTACTGCCCTTTTTTAATTTAGAAGGTGGTGTAGTAACAGCTGTTTTAAGCTTACTACCAGGATTAGCTTTTTTATAAGCTTTAACACCTTTAGCGGTCATACCGCCTCCGGCTTTTTTACCTGCGCCACCGCCCTTCTTAACCTTCGCGTAATAGCCTAATGACTTTTTGCGAGAAGGGGCCGGTTTTCTTTTTTTAATAGGCATTAAGAGCTAAAGTATTTTTTTACTTTTTTATATACTTTCTTGCCTTCTTCTAATAAGTCTGTATTTTTTTCGCTTCTACCTTTAGTACTAATACGAGCTTTTACACCACCTACACTAATATTTTGAGGACCGCGTGGAGCTTTTTTAGAAGCTGATTTTTTCTTGGGAGCATTTGCTACCACCTTCTTCTTTTTATCATGCCCATCATTTAGTGGAGCATCCCCTTCGGTTCCGTAATTAATGCCCGATCCCATATATTTGTTTATAGGGGTATCTCTAAATGCGCCAGGAGAATCTACTTCCCTTGACCCAGGTTTCATTGAGTAGTTCATAGGTGTTCCGTAATTTAATGGTGGTTTATTTTCAGCTGCTTCTTTCTTTTTCTTTGCAACTCTCTCCTTGTTCTTTATTCTTTCGCTATTTTTAAGCTCTGTTTGGGCTTTATTAGCTGAACGATATAAATCAGCTTTATTAGATGCTTTTCCACCCTTTACTCCGGCCATGGATTGAGCACCTCTTGAAAGTCTAGTTTTATTACCCACTGTAACTTCTCTTTTGTCGTACTTCTTCTTCATTTTAGCTTTACTATCAGACCTCCGAGTATTTGCAACTGATCTTCTTTGATCTAAATCTAAACTTGAAGTATCTATAGCTACGCGTGGTCCTGTAATTTCGCTTACTTTTTTTGCTCTTTTTCTTGTTGTGCTCATAATTTAATATTTACTTTTACCTTCTATTTTTGTTCCTTTACCGTCGTTTCCGCGGTTTGCTTTTACGCTTTTAAATTTTCGGTCTTTATGATCGTAATCTTTATTGGTCAGAGATCTACCCGCCTTCTTTGCAGCTCTACGTTTCTTTTGGCTATCTGCTCGTTTTTTCTTACGTGCTGGTGAATTCGCATATTGCAAATCCCGCTTAGCCTTAGCCGCTCGGGCTTTAAGGGTTAGTTTCTGACTCATTATCTTTAAGTATTTTCTTAGCAGCTATTCTATCGTCGTAATCTAATGCTGCTTTTAAAATGATTTTATCCATAACATCATCTTGATTTTCAAGAATTTGCCTTTGTAGGTTAATAATCATTTCTTCTAAATTATCTTTGGCTGCTACTAAAGTTTCAATCTGATGTTCTTTCTTTTCTAAACTTGACTTTAAAGCGTTGACATCATCAGGCTTAGCTCCTGTGATTGTACTAACCACAAGACCAATAGACGCTGATATAGTACCAATCAACATCATAACAACTTCTTTGTTGGTTTCTAGAACCGGGTATCGCATTAAAATAAATATGATTGCCATTACCAGTAGGAATATAAATAAGCTTCCTACGTAGTGTCGTATTTCTTTGGCTACGCCGTTCTTTGGGAGTTTCATTTTTTGGTTTTGCGTTTAGTTGTTTTTCTTCTTATCTGAGACGTTTTTCTACCCATACCAACTCGTTTCTTTTCTGCAACCGCTTTCTTCTTTTCTGCGGGGGACATTTCTCTCCACGTCTTTACAGTACTACGAGATACTCTTTTAGATGGGCGGCACTTTTTTGTTTTTTTATTTTTAGTGGAACCACAAGCATTGCCTTTTTCGTCAGTCCACTTTTCTTTAAACCAACGTTTAAGTGCTAATCCTTTTTTAGTTTTTCTTACTGCCACTTTTATGAATTTTTTGTATTGGAAAATTAGCATATAATGAAGCCCCAGGATGTTTTACAAATTTACCTGTATGCTTCATAAGTTTATAACTACTGCCTTTTTTCATCCAATGATAACTATCGGGCGCTTTTACACGCTTCATTTTACCGGTAGCCATTACTTGTAGAAGTAACTACCACTACCCATTCGGCTCATGTCTGAACTATCTAATGGAAGACTTTGGCGTCTACGCTCTTCGTAATCGAAGTTAGTATTCATTCTATCTGATGCTGGGCCTAATATTGCATTAGAGCTACCACGCGGGGCCGCACTTGGGATTGGTTCTGGTGTAGCGGGGTTTACAATAGCTTGTGTAAAGCCTCCTGCACTTGGTGCGCTAGCTGTACCTATTGACTGATTGTTAACAGCTGGTGCTGCAGGTGATGCTGCACTGCCGCCGCCGCTTCCGCCGCTATTAATATTATGTTTAGATAAGGTGTCTGCCGCTGCCTGTATATTATCAATGTCACCTTGATAGTTCATAGGAGAATCCCCATCTGATCTAACTGCCGATGCAAATGAATCTGGAAGTTGACCCGCTGCTTCTGCTGCGCGTAATTTTTCGTTAAAATCTAAAGGCGATCTAGCGTGACCGCATGGTGTGCTTTTGGGGTTCATCCCCTGTGAGCCTAAGTTTTGCGGCCCTATTCCTTTTATCATATCTTTATGTTTTTTTACGTTAATCCGTGAGCTGCTTTACTAAACTCATAATTAGCGGCTACTTCTGCGTTAGTTAATGCTTTATTATAAAATCTAACTAAACTCATCCAACCTTTATACCAAGAACTGTAATATGAAAAACCACTACCATAGTTACTTCTTCCAATCCAAACTTCTTGACTGTAACCGTAAGGGGCTCCTTGCAACACACGGCTTGCATTTTGACTTATACCAACTTCTTGGCCGTTTATAAACATCTGCCCTCTTAGGGTAGAATTATTTCTTGTACTAACGGCTTGGTACCAGTTACCACCAGAAAGTCCAGTTGCGTAGGTTGCTGAATTATACCCACCTACAGATGTGTTGGCATAATCGCCTATCCTCAGATACTGTTTGTAATAAGGAGATGAATGTTGAATGTAATCATATCCCCACAACCACGGAGTTGATTGAATCCCGTAAGGTACATACTTAAACCATATTTCAATACTAAAGCTAGATTTGTCAAAGTGCCCTAGACCGTTATTTCCTCCACTGGGTGGTGCAAAATTAAAGTAGCCTCCATTGAAATACCAAGAGCCTACTCCTGTTGCTGCTTCATTTTGCCAAGCTACATTTGAACCGCTTCTATTAAAATTATAGCTAGATCCACTAGCATCAGCCCATTGGGTTGAAGAAGAAGAGTACGAACCGTCGTTAGCATTTAGATCTAAGATTAATCCATCAGTAGTGTAGCCACCACCACCGCCGCTTTGAAACAGTTTTTTGCCAGTAACACTCATGTTAGTAAGTTATTAAATACGACATTACAGCCGCTTTATCGGCTAAAGCGTTTATTGCTACCTCGTGGGCATCACATGCTGTTCTTACGGCTGCTCTACTGTCTAGTATAGCTTGGCTTGTAGTATTGCCTAATTCAGTATCTCTTATAATAACCCAGTCAGTGTGTCGTAAAGAATCTGAAGCTGCGTTTTTTGCTACTGTTATTTGTTTTTCTTTTAGCTCCGCTAAAGTTTCATCCCACTCAATATTTACGACATCATATACAAACTGATTAGTGCTTTCATTAAATTGCAAGCCACTGAAATACTGTGTAAGATCGTTATATTCAGGATATACCACATCATAAAACCCATACCCTTGAAGCTCGATATCTGATAGCAAATCGAATCCTCCAATTATGTTGCCATATGACTTGGGAACTGCTGGGAACGTTTTTATAGTTCCGTTATAATCTTTTGCTTTCATATTATGGTGTTGGATCTGTTGCTGAGGTAGCTACTGAGTATACAAATACTGCATTTACGCTATTATCATCTAAACACTCTACTTGTAGTACGTTAGGATCGGAAGATCCATCGTAGTCGCCGCCGACTTTATGGAGCGTAGTACTACTGCTAGCGTCGGAAGTCAATGTTAATGTTTGAGCTCCTTGCAAAGCATATATAGTTATTACTTGCCCTGTTACAAATCCTGTAAAGTTTAATGTAGTTGCACCGGTTAACGATGCATTCATTTGATATACTGCGGCTGCCGACCAGTCAACACTAATAGTACCAGACGTACTGCTTATAACCGCTGCGTCTGTATAACGCGCTTCTAATACATCCGATGTTACTTTAGTTAATGACATATCTTATTTTTTTCCTTTGTTCTTTCTACACTTTGCTATAGCTCCAGAAGCATAAGCTGATGGAAATACATCATACCTTGCTTTCACACTATGATAGCAACTGTCCTTTAATGGGAATGGCGATGCTAGGTTTGAACCTGATCGTCTTCGACTCATTCTTTTTCTTGTTCGTGGCATATTATCTTTTCTTTTTAGCTGCAGCTTCTAAGAATCCACGTTCGTATTCTAACTGCTTTTCCATATCTAATATCCTGTCCTCAAGGTTGCTTATAACCTTTATCTTTTTATCAAGACGCTCGTGCACAGTCGTAAGCTCATTCTTAATAGCCGTAAACTCTGCAAATACACCGCCTGCTGTAAACACAGCAACTAAAAAAGATAGCACGATAGACATGTTATTCTTTATAAATGTATCTGGCATATCAATTGTTGTTAATCTTTTTATCTAAATACTCACAAGCTGCTTGCTTTAAAAACCCTGGCTCCCACCACTTAGAACGGCATACCTTCGGTCTGTCATTATATATAGAACACCGCATACCCTCTAAGTCATAGTACACACAGTACCCATTATCTCTAGGTACCACACCATATTTAGCAACTTGTTTTTGTACCCCGGCACTCATAGCACCAATCTTACAACAAGCACCACAATGCCAACAGCTGTATTTATTTAATTTCATATATAGAGTGTTTGTATAACACATATGTATTTGATAACCAAGTACATAGGAAAATCATATTATATAAAGCCCCCATATATGCAATAAATGTAACGTTTTACTATCATATTATCAGTAAAACATACAATATCCTATCAATATGACATGCCATTGTAACAATATACGTGTCAATACGTTGCATTATTATCGTTTATACATTGTTATCGTCACATTATATACGTTTATTACATTGTTTTGTTGTTATATACGTGTATATATTCTATTATCACTGCATATATAATAATTGTACATTAATGTTTTATAGTATTTACTTTTACAATTGTGTTATTAATAATTATATCTTAGTATTTTAATTATTTAATAGTATATATTATATTATAGTGCAATATTTGCAAAAAGGGACATTTTTACTTTATTGTTACATTTTTGTAGTTATATTAATAAAAAATACACAACAAATATTATTAACATGTGATAATATAAGTGTAATTAAAATATAAGTATTATGAATGTAAGATTAAAGATAGTAAAAGAGTTAGCTAAGTTTAGAGAAAAAACATCCTTTTATATTAAAGATTACTGGGGAAGTGAGATTCAAATTAAAAATGAAATAGAAATTATAAATGAATTAGATAAGATTGTAAACTTAGATAATGAAATGAAATATGATGAAACCATTATAGAATGGTATGAAAGAATGTTAATGCTAACTAAAAAACTAATATAATATGAAAACAGAATATACTTTTGAAAGCTTAAATGAATGGAGTAATGGTGACTTAATATGGTTAGTATTAGAAATGCAAGAAGAATTAAAAAATAAATAATATGAAAGAATTAAGAATGAAAAGACTTCAAAAAGAAGTACAAGAAAGAGTGTTAATGAATGATGGAAATCTTAATAAAAGCTTTCAAGATGTGTTAGATCACTTATATAAAGAGCATGAAATGTATTGGGATAATGATAGAA
>Ga0208973_1000754_pt1 | contig 15731 bp, 10 predicted proteins | sample AOAMet_66_BLW_10_2_FD_188233 | JGI IMG/M metagenome (GOLD analysis project Ga0208973, IMG submission 188233) | Ammonia-oxidizing marine microbial communities from Monterey Bay, California, USA - CAN11_66_BLW_10 (SPAdes) | ecosystem: Environmental > Aquatic > Marine > Intertidal zone | place...
AGGCGCGGTTGATGAAGCCTGTGTTATCGCCCATGGCATCGTCATAATCCGCTGTCGGTTTGGCGGCAATCACGTCCTCTAGGGTCGCCCCATTCTCGATCAGCTTTACCATGCGTGCTCGAATAGAGCTTAGCATATCGATATAGCTGGCAAGCCCCTTATAGTCAGAAACCGGACCGTGCCCCGGAATTACCGTCGTGTCTTTGTTAATACGCGCGAGGGTCTCTGAGCAGAAATGAATTACCCCATCCAGCGATCCACCATTACCTGCATCAATGAACGGGTAGCCTGAGTTGTTGTAAACATCTCCTAGATGCACGGCATTGCTGCCCCGAAAGTATACGGCTGCATCACCGGTGGTGTGGGCGGGCCCAAAGTGCCAAAGGTCTACAGTCTGTCCGTTTAGGTGAAACTGCATGTCGTCACTAAAGGTGATGTCTGGCCAGGCGCTCTCTGGATAAGCCTTCTGGTCATAGGCAGCCACCACTAGATTGATGACATGGTCTTTCTTCATCATTTCCCGGGAGTTCTCGTGTGCCACCAGCCAAGTACCCTCTGGACCAAGGACTAGATTGCCCTCTGCGTGATCGAAGTGCCAGTGGGTCGTCACAGCAAAATCCACACCCTTACCACCTAGTTTACCAATCGCTTGTTTAATTTTGGGCATTAACACCGGGAATTGGTCGTCGACGATGAACACACCGTCTTCACCTGTGCTTACGCCGATATTGCCGCCAACTCCGAACAACACGGCCAGGCCGTTATCCAGTTTCTGGGTGGTGATATCAGTGGAGTTGAGATCCCAGCCGAAGGCTGACATCAAACTGTCGAGGTCAAGTGGCTCGGGTCGGGCGGGGCCGCCATGACCAAATGCATTAATAGAAACCGTCAGCGCTAGCAGTATAAGAAAACGTTTCATGAGACTATCCTTATTGTGGTTGTACTCTGTGTGTGGCTCAGTCCATAGTCTTTCCGGGCAGTTGAGGAAGTTTAAACCACATTTATCTTGGATTTCAAAAGTATCTTCTTTTGGGATTTAAAAAACAGGCCGTGATTTTTTCTTTAGAAAAAGGATGGGAGATGCAAAGGCCAGAATTAACGATCTGTTACCAAAAACCGGGTATCAGTAAAGTTAAATCCGTTGTTTTACTTAGCAGGTCGGTTACTGAAAGATAGCTCGCAATTGGCAGCAGCAATAGCGGCATCAAACTTGGTGAAAAAACAACATCTGAAAATGCGGCTTGTGTATTCACCAACGTTACTGACGGGAAGATTTTATGAGACAAAGACTGACCCTGTCTTACCGGCTGCTGGGTTCATCGCTAAGGAAATTTTTGTTGCGTGCATCGTTAATCAGGCGCCAGACACCAATCGTCAGCAATGGGATAATATAGACAACCATAAATCCCCACGCGAGTGTGCCATACCCGTCAGCTATTAAAGCCACAATACCAAATTGCGCCAGCATCCCCGCCAGAATGACCAAAACAGCGGCAACCATTCCGTGAATACGCTGACTCAGCGCATGTCCCGTTCTCTCTATCCACCAGCCATCGAGTCGTTCGACAAAACCCTGAATGTTACCCGCCCCGGTTTCGATGAAAGTCCCGAACAACACGGCTAGATATAAAAGCTTCAACCAGCTGAGATCAAGCCGAACAAACACATCATAAATAGGTAAATCAGTGCCGAGGATAGCTGGAAATTGAGTGATAAAACTGACGTGTAACATGAGTGCAGGAATGATGGCGATCGAGGCACCAATAATCCCCGCTGCCAGCGCTTCACCTCTGGTTTCAATAGCCCTTGCTGCAAACAGAATAATAGGCACAGCAGTGACATTATAGAAGGAATACTGCAGACCACTTTGAAACCAGCCAGGCTCTACGGTGGCGACAGCATTTGTCAAAGTATCACCGAAATATAGAAAGACGAAGATGAGATAGATAAGAAATACGCTGTAGAGAAAAAGACTCCAGTATGCCAACACCAGCACCACGAGATTCCTGCCATAAAATGTGAGAAACACAACGGCAAACAACATAACCACAATGCCCATGTAAGCAGGAATACCAATCTCGGTATGCAATATCTCGCCCGCGGCGGAACCGATTACTGCAATCACCAGCATGAATAACATAGCCGCCAGTATTTCGTAGAGGAACCAGAACCGGCCAAGCAATACCTTGAAGAAATTTCGGTAGTCGTAAACTTTGAACACTCTGGTCACTTCGAGTGACAGGGCGAACACAATAGCAATACTGGCGGCGGCAACCCCTATGGCAAACACGCCGCCCAGGGTACCGTAACTTGTAAAGTACTCCACCACTTCCCTACCAGTACCATATCCACCACCAATCATGACAGATTGCAGCATTGCCCCGGGAATCAAGTAAATTCGTATCAGTCTGAGCATTAGAGCCGCACCGTTCGTTGCTGTTCGTCGGTTAAATCCAAGTGACAATACCCCATTCGGTAATTGATGTCTGTATACCGCCAATATGCGAGCGCTAGCGTGCTCAGAAGTGATCGCTCGATCTTGGCCTTCCGTTGTGGGATGCAACGAGATAACCTTGTCTATCAGTGCTTTCCAATCTGATCACTTCAGGAGTCCACATGGCTGCTTATCTTTTAGGAAACTTTAAAGTCACTAATGTAGAAGAATTCGAAAAGTATCGAGACCTTGTAACGAAGACGATACGCGACCACGGAGGGGAATACGTTCTTGTCGATATGAACTCAGTTGCCGTCGAGGGTCATTCTGAGCACCTGTCAGTAGTATTGAAATTTCCAGACATGCAGGCGCTACAAGGTTGGTATGACTCACCAGAGTACCAAGAGATTCATCCGTTAAGGGCTGATAACAGCGAGGGTCATGTTACGTTCGCAACGACTGGAACAGCGAAAAATGATTAAACGGAATACTTTGGTTACAGCGCTGCATGCTGGGAATGATCACTGATTAGCTGCAGCCTCTGTACCATGCTGTTGCGGACATAGGGCGCCATTGGCGCCAATTCATTAGTGCACCAAACACTGCTTTCCTCGGCGATGAAGTTGCCGCGGTAGTGCCGACCTAGCCGCAACATTATTCACATCCAGAGATGTATTCGAGCAATGAAAGTCGCTATTTAACGTAACGTTGCAGCCATTGATCCTGCTCCCAAAGCATATGAAGAATACTTTCCTTGCCGCGGTAACCATGGCTTTCCTTTGGCAGAACAACTAGCCTCGCCGGCGCACCCAAGCCTTTAAGCGCGTTAAAATATCGCTCACTCTGCATGGGGTAGGTCCCGGAGTTGTTATCTGCAGCACCGTGAATCAGCAACATCGGCGTTTTCATTTTGTCAGCGTGCATAAATGGAGACATGTTGTAGTAAACCTCGGGGGCATCCCAGTAGCTTCTTTCCTCGCGCTGAAATCCAAAGGGTGTCAGCGTGCGATTGTAAGCGCCACTTCGAGCGATTCCAGCTGCAAATAAGTCTGAATGACTGAGCAGGTTTGCCACCATAAAAGCACCATAGGAATGTCCGCCCACTGCGACCCGATCTCGATCGATATAGCCCAGGGCATCAATCGCATTAATTGCCGCTGCCGCGTTAGCAACAAGCTGCTGCCTGAAACTGTCGTTAGGTTGCTTGCCATCTTCACCCACGATAGGAAAAGCTGTATCGTCGAGTACCGCAAAACCCCGAGTAACCCAAAATATTGGGCTGCCATAATAAGGATAAATAAACTCACTGGCATTCGAGGTATTTTGGCCAGCGCTGTTTTTGTCCTTGTATTCCACCGGGTAGGCCCACATCAGCAGCGGCAATTTTTCGCTTTTGCTAAGATCATAGCCCGCAGGCAGGTATAACGTCGCAGAAAGATCTAAGCCATCCTCTCGCCGGTACGAAACCACCTCTTTATGCACCTGACCGAGTGCAGCATACGGATTCTCAAAAGACGTGATCCGCTTCAGCGTGTTGTTCTGAATATTACGCAGATAGTAATTAGGGTACTCAGACGGGGATTCCAATCTCACTAAAACAGACCCGGCTTTTACATCAATGCCTTGAACCAGCCGTTCCAATTGATCGGTGTAGGCCGATTCATACAGGCGCTGACGCTTGCCCTGTGTTAAATCGATCTGGTCAATAAACGGAAACTGACCCTTTGCCGAGAACCCTTCCCCAGCCAAAAACGCTTTACCTTTGTCAAGCGTCAGTACTCTTTGATTGAGTGAGTTCTTGTGCTCCATAAAAGTACCGGGGTCGCTGTACCTGTCCTGGTAATTACGATCAAATATCAACTGAGCCCCAACCGAAGCATCGGACGGGTTGAATACATAAGTCTTGGTATTTCGGTTATCGAACCAGGAATCTTCTGCCACCGCGAGCCGATCGTTACCCCAACGAATGGTCGCTAACCGATTCATGGTTTTAACGAGTGACCTAGGCTTTCCTGCAAACGGTGCGCTGAGCTCAAATACCTCGTCTCTATAATCTACCTTCGCGGCCGGGTCACCACCATCCAGCGCTTGTACCCAGGTGATTGTCGCGGGCAAGTCCGCCCGCCAGCTGAAACCACGCTTCTCCTTGGTCGTTGCCATAAAGCCTTTTGGGCGGACTTCGTCAACGGGTTTATCAAGGAGTTGCTTTACCCTCACGCCCGCGCGCGACAAGATGTCCGTCGAAGACGCAAAACGGTAAAAGGGCACCAGATAAGAAAAGGGTCTTTTGATCTTCGTCACCAAAACGTAGCGACCATCAGGCGAGATATCCACATCTCTATAGAGGTCTTCCGCCAGCCACCGTTCTGAATTTCCCTTGAGATCAAAGTGATAGATTACCGATCGCGCGAGTCGCTCAAAGTTATGCTCATCTGCCGGCGACTTGAGCAAATCTTGGTAGGTTCTATTTTGCGCTTTTGCACCATCGCTATCAGAAACAGTTGGCCCTGTCGGCACTGCTGTGCTCGTTTCGATCAAGTCGCCGGTATTTTCAGGCAGCATCCTAACCAATAGGGACTGGCTATCAGCAGACCAAGTGACAGGATTACCCAGATTAGCATTGGCACTAGCTTGACTGAGTCGCCGCGCCCTTTGGCTGGTGACGTCAAGCAACCAGATTTCGACCCCTTTTTCCGCGGCGTGAGTAAAGCTGACATAGCGCTCATCTGGTGACCAGGTAAAGTGAGCGAGACGTGGCTTGGTGGGTAACCCTTGCACTGGCGCCACTCTACTATCAGGCGCAGCGCCTTCTCCAAGATCCTTCATCGCCAAAGCATTATAATAGCGTGTTCTGCTCCCCGCATTTATCAGCGGGTTAACTCTAAGTCCACCTAGCCGAAGCTCGGGCTCTGAGAGTTCAGCAATCGTCTTGTAAGAATCGCGGTAAAGCAAAAGCAAATGTTCACCACGACTGTCTAAGCGAACTTGAGGTGCGAGTGGCGCCTCCACCAGAGACTTGATCTCATCGACGGGTTCCTGATAGTTAAGGGCTGCCAGCGCCATCAAAGGAAAGGCCATCAGACAGCTGGCGATGAGCGTTTTTAGCATGAAATGTTCCTTCTAGCTTAAGTCAGAGATTAGATTCTGATTCCGAGTAGTTGCAATACAGGCTGAACAAATTCGTTCAACCCAATAAATCTGATGCTCGAGGAACAGACCCGCAATCCAGGTTGGGGCAGCTCATGCTCCTCGGCCAGCGCATGCTCAACAATAGCACCAATGAATCCGCGTTGCGCAGGATCATCAACTTTACTCCAAACTGGCTACAAACTGAGGTAGAGATGTTGATCATAAATACCCTTTTAATTTGGGACTTTCGTGGCGTGTCGGGTTTGGTTCGTTTCGCTGGGGGGGCTAATCGTGAATGTCACTCCTAAAGACCAAGGTTCAACAATCTGCGGGCCGCTCATAGCGGCGGCCCGCGGAAAACCTACAAACAGCGTTGACAGCCATCATGTTCCAGAATCCTCTTAAAGCTCCAAATCCCCTTTTTGTAGCCGTTGGGCAATGGTTCTTTTAAGTATTTCGTTAGTACCATCAGCCACATTAACAACACGTAATGCTTGCCAAGCTTCAGTCAAACCGAGTTCATTGGTGAAACCCATCGCGCCATGCGTTTGCATCGCGCAATCGACCGCACTTAAACCTTTTTGCACGGAAAAGGCTTTCGTCATTGAGAGCTCCTTCACGGCTAGCTCTCCTGCATCGAGCAACATGGCAGCATTGATCCCCATCAAATGCGCCGCGTGAAGATCTGTTGCCGCATCCGCGATCGGAAAGCTCACCCCCTGGTATTCACTAATGGGCTGACCGAAAGCCGTGCGAACCTTGGCGTAGTCTAGGGCCATTTCAATGGCCCAACGTCCGTAACCAACAGAGCGCGCCGAATTATAAATTCGTCCGAGAGAAACCCCGTAGAGTGCGGCTGCAAAACCTTTGCCGAGCTCACCGACAATTTGCCAGGGCTCAACGAACACCTCGTCTAGGGCAATTTCAGCCTCGTCGCCACCGATATGGCCGAATAAGCGAATGACCCGCTGAATCTTAAAGCCATCACTATCCGTAGGCACCATAAAGGCTGTGATACCCGATGATGTTTTCGCAAAAACCACACAAAAGTCAGCAATCGGCGCATTGGTGGTCCAAATCTTTCGACCAGATAGCCGCCACCCATCGCCCTCTTCGACCGCTTTGGTCGCCAACATACTAGCATCAGAGCCAGCGTTGGGTTCGGTCAGACCGAAGCACATTGACTTTGTTCCACTCATCAACTCGGGTAAGAAAACCGCTTTTGCTTCCTCACTCATTTGTTCTAAGAGCTTGCTTGGCCCAAAGGCCCAATGCGCGAGTACGTATAGCATTAACCAATTTTTTGGACCGCATCGATGGAACAGCGCCTCCCAAGCCGCATAGTAAGCAAGATGGCCCAATCCCCCGCCCCCTAATGCCTCTGGCACGCACATGCCGTAAAAGCCCGCTTCCGCAGACAGCGTTCGCACTTCCGCGATCAAAGACACTAAATCAGTTGAGAAGCGACCGCTCTCGTCATACAACTTTCTTGGATCCTCGAAAAAATCTGCGTACTTTTGATGACGAGTCAGGACCTCTTTTTCTGCAAAACGGAGAATACCCTCGCGGGCAATCTCAACCTCTTCTGGCATCTTTACCGCAATTGCGCTCATTTTTTGACCCCGTCATTTGTTGTTTTGACATCATGCATGAAACGGCGAAACGATAAAATCGAACACCCAACAATCTTTTTGCAAACCACACCCGGTTCCTAGGACTATATTACCGCCAGATCTGCCTGCTTCGTCCCATCAGAACAACGCACTGACACAAAGAGGTATCACCCGCTAGATAACGCAGGTAAATTGAACGGTGAGTTTGTCTAAAAGGGCCAGTTACATGTTAACGATTAAAAACCTCAAGAAAACCTATTCAAATGGCGTCAAAGCGCTAAACGATATCTCGCTTGATATCCCAAAAGGGATGTTTGGGTTACTCGGGCCCAATGGCGCTGGTAAATCCAGCCTGATGAGAACACTGGCAACTCTCCAGGAACCCGATGATGGTTCAGCCCAATTGGATGATATTGACATCATCAATAATAAAGACACACTGAGGAAGGTTCTCGGTTATCTGCCTCAGGAGTTTGGTGTTTACCCAAGGGTCTCGCCGGAACTGATGCTGGATCATCTGGCAACACTCAAAGGTGTCACCCGCAAAGGTGAGCGTAGAGAGACCGTCGACGCCCTGCTTCACCAGACCAATCTTTATGACGTTCGTAAAAAGTCCATCGATACTTTCAGCGGCGGAATGAAACAGAGATTTGGCATAGCCCAGGCACTTATTGGTGAACCGAAACTTATTATCGTGGATGAACCCACCGCGGGCCTTGACCCCAGTGAGCGTAATCGATTCCACAACCTGCTGGCAGAGATTGGCGAAAACGTTGTCGTTATCCTGTCGACGCATATCGTCGATGATGTTAGTGATCTGTGCGCCAACATGGCCATCATGGGCGAAGGGGAGATCCTACTAACAGGCACGCCGAGTGATGTGCTAGACAAGCTGAAAAACAAACTCTGGCGGACCAAAATAAAACGAGGCGACATTGCCACCTACCGGGACCAACACCAAGTTATTCTGTCCCATCTGTCTGCAGGCCAGACGATCATCCACGTGCTGAGTGACGATTCTCCCGGTCAGGAATTCGAACCCATTGATGCGGACCTCGAAGATGTTTACTTCTCTACCCTGTTATCCAATGGTATCAACGTCAGCTTCTGAGGAGTACGAGTATGTTCGGTTCAATCTTCAGATTTGAAGTTAACTACCATCGCAGGCAGTTTCTGTTCTATATCCTTTGCAGTGTCTTTTTCCTGCTGACATTCCTGTCGACCACCAGTGATAACGTCTCCATCGGCCCAACTTTCAGCAACGTCAACATCAACGCGCCAATCGCTGTTATTTCATCGCTTGCAACACTGTCGATACTTTCCCTGTTTGGTGCGGTTGCTTTTGTTGCTAATGGCGTTGTCAGAGACTATGACCTGAAAACCGCTGAGCTGTTTCTTACTACCAATGTAACGAAGTTCGAATACCTGTATGGCCGGTTCTTTGGTGCACTTCTTTTTTCCTTCGGTATTTATTTCGCCGGCTTACTGGGCGTCGTCGCGGGCGAGTTTGCACCCTGGCTCGACCAGGAAAGAATCGGGGAATTCAGCTGGGGCGCCTACTGGTTTGCGACCTGGGCCATTGTTTTGCCAACCCTGTTTTTCATGTCCTGTATTTTCTTCTGCCTCGCAACGATCACACGCAGCATGATGTCGACCTATGTAGCAGCGATCGCGTTCCTGATGATGACATTTGTAATGGGTAGCTTTACCGAACCGGAGACTGTGGATCTGGTAAGCAAGATTGAGCCCTTCGGGCTAACGGCTCTCGCTGAGCAAACGCGTTACTGGACAGTATTTGAAAAAAACGCGCTCATCCCCACGATGGAAGGAAATTTTCTGATCAATCGGGCATTGTGGTTGTCTATTGGCTTAATCTTTCTTGGAGTTGCCTATCGTCTTTTTCCTTTCTCAGTGGAAAAAGTAACGTTGGGAAGGAACGGCAAGAACAAGGTGCAAGCTGATGAGCCTGCAGTTCCCGATACCCGCGTTGAATTTTCCCTGCCGCAAGTCACCCGAGAATTCGGCCTGAGCGCAAATCTCGCACAGTATTTCTCGCAGACCCAATTAGAATTCAGGAACATCGTCTTCAGCGCCCCCTTCATTGTACTTATGTTGCTTGGCATCCTAAATGTGCTTGGCTCAACTGCGGGCAGCCTAGATAATATTTTCGGTACACCGGTTTACCCGACTACCGGTACTTTCGTTATGATCATCAACGGCACTCTTGCACTCTCCCTGATCGGCGTACTCGTTTACTACGCCGGGGAAGTCATGCTGAAAGAGCGCGCCGCCAGATTCAGTGAGATCGTTGACTCACTGCCATACCCGAATTGGGTGATGATGATGGCCAAACTATCTGGCCTGATACTGGTGATTATCTCAATGCTTGTAGTCTCTGCACTCGCGGCGATTGGTGTCCAGCTTTACAACGGCTACTACGAACTGGAAATTCTGGTGTATATACAGGGGCTGCTGATGTTCTACCAGTTTCCACTGTACTTCATGTGTGTGGCTTCTATCTTTTTCTTTGTCATAACGAGAAGCCGGTATATCACGATGTTCCTCATTGTGCTTTACACGGTTTCGCTGATTGCCCTGCCGCAGATGGGTTTTCAGCACCACCTTTATAGAATGAATAAACCCTTCATGAACTATTCAACCTTTACCGGCTATACACACCTGATCGAGCCGTTCCTCTGGTATACGCTTTACTGGTCCCTGTGGGGGTTACTGCTAATGGTCATTATTCATCTCTTCTGGCCGAGAGGTTCCGAGTTCACTTTTAAATCAAGTGTGGCCGTTGCTAGGCAAAGGTTTACCGGATCTGTTGGCATCGCTGCTGCGGTCGTCGTGATGTCACTGACAGCGACAGGCGGCTTTATTTACTACAACACCACCGTGCTTAACCCCTATATGAGCAATCTCGAGCTGGAAGAGAAAATGGCCAACTTTGAGAAAACTTACAAACAATACCAATACCAGCGGCAGCCCGGTATTTTTTCAACTTACGTCGAAGTCGATATTTTCCCCGAGGAACGGGAAGTGTTCCTGAAAGGACACTACGAGATGGTTAACGACGGTGCCTTGCCCATCGAAGAATTGCATTTCACACGAGCGCCAGGGGTTTCGATTACCGCTCTTGAAATTCCGAATTCGACCCTCGAACTTGAAGACGACGACTTCGGTTTCTACATTTACCAGCTGGAACAACCGCTGCAACCAGGAGATAAACTGAAGGTAAGCTTCAGAACGGAATGGCTTACACCGGGCTTCATGAACAACGGAGCCAGCATGAAACTCACAAAGAACGGCACCTTTTTTAACAATTTGGACGTCTTCCCCATACCCGGATATCAGTCCGGCGGGGAGTTGCAGGACAACGCGAAGCGCCGCAAATATGACCTGGAACCTATCCAGCGAATGCGCAAAATCGATGACGCTGGAGCGCTGGGTACTACATCACTGGGTGGAACCGGTAGAACCGAATTTGAAGCTATTGTCTCAACCAGCAGGGGGCAACACGCAATTGCGCCGGGTTACCTGCAAAAGTCTTGGGAAGAAAACGACCGCGCCTATTTCCACTACAAAATGGACGCACCTATCTGGAGCTTTTTCTCCTTCTTGTCTGCCGACTATGAAGTCCAGACTGACCGGTGGAACGATATTGCCATCGAGGTGTACTACAAGCACAACTACAATGTAGACCGCATGATCTATGCAACCAAGAAATCACTTGAATATTTCGAGGCGAACTTCACGCCCTACCAATATCGCCAGTTCAGGATTCTCGAGTTTCCGGGCTACCAGGGCAGGTTTGCGCAGTCATTTCCCAACACGATCCCATTTTCAGAGCGTATCGGTTTTGTGGCAGACCTGACCGACCAGAAAGATATCGACTATGTGTACTACGTCACCGCCCACGAACTGGCGCACCAGTGGTGGGCTCACCAAGTGCTTGGCGCAGACGTTCAGGGCCAGACCATGATCGTGGAAACCCTTGCACAGTACTTTGCCCTGATGGTGATGAAGAACGAATACGGCGAAGACACCATGAAGAAGTTCCTGGAGTTTGAACTGGACCGATATCTAAGTAGTCGGGGTGCTGAACTGATTGAGGAACTCCCATTAAGCCTCGTAGAAAACCAGCAATACATTCATTACAGGAAAGGAAGCGTCGCGCTTTACGCTTTGCAGGACTACATTGGTGAGGATGTGGTCAACAAAGCGTTAAAGCATTTTCTCGAGAAGCATGCTTTCCAGGGAGCGCCATTCCCGACGACGCTCGACCTGATTCAGGCACTGCGCCTCGCCGCCGGTCCCGAACACGACGCGCTGATTACGGACCTGCTGGAGAAGATCGTTCTGTTCGATCTCAAGGTCCAGGAAGTCGCCGTCGAGGAACTCGCCGATGGGCAGTTTGAAGTCACGATGGATATCAGCCTCGCAAAATTCGAGGCAGACGGGGCAGGAAAAGAAACCGAGATCGACGTGAATGGCCTGTTTGATATCGCCCTGCTCGGAGAGAAGGACGAAGAAACTGACGTCTACAACGTCATACAAATCAGCAAGCAGCAGATCGAAGGGAATTCGCACACGATTTCGATCATTACTGGAACAAAACCATATGCTGTAGGTATTGACCCTTTTAATAAGCTGATTGACCGAAACCCGGACGACAACATCAAGAACGTCGACTCCTAGTCAATGCCTTAAAGGCGACCATGATAAGCATTATCTAATATGGCCTGATATTCACCTGCCGAAAAAGCAATCGGATTGCCGCCCGCTGAGGGGTCGACGATTGCCATTTCACCGATCTGCGAGAAGACTTCATCTTGTTCAATAACAGAAGATAACGCGTGCGGAATCCCGATGCGCCCTCTGAGTGTTAGCACCCAATCCAAAAAGCCAGAAAAGCTTGATTCGATGCCGATATAACCCGCCAGCCTCGCGATTTTTTCATCAATGGCACTTTGATTGGCCTTAAGCACATAAGGCATCAAGATAGCATTAAGCAGACCATGGTGCGCGTCGTACACTGCACCCAACGGGTGTGCTAGGGCGTGCATGGCACCTAGGCCGCGCTGAAAAGCAGTTGCACCCATCATTGAAGCCACGAGCATATTGAGGCGCGCTTCTATATCACTGCCATCTTCAACCGCTGTTTCAATGTTGTGCCGTACTAGCCGAATACCTTCCAGCGCGATACCTTCTGCCATGGGGTGAAAGTTTGGTGCGCACCACGCCTCTAGGCAATGCGACAACGCGTCCATGCCGGTTGCCGCGGTGATGTGAGGTGGTAAACCCACGGTAAGTTCCGGGTCTAAAATAACGCTTGAGGGCAACATTTTGGGATGAAAGATAATGACTTTACGTTGCTCGGCTTCATTGACAATTAATCCGGCACGACCGACCTCAGAGCCTGTGCCTGCTGTCGTTGGGATGGCAAGGATGGGGGCAATCAGATCAGGGTCAGCATTCTTGTCGTTGTCTCCGGCGTCTTCTAGGGCCCATAAACGGCACTTTTGTCGTGCGATCAAACCGATAGCCTTGCCAGCGTCAAGAGCAGATCCGCCGCCTAGCGCAACAATGCCATCGTGATCGCCTGCAAGGTATGTGGTCACTCCATCCTCAATATTCTGCCCCGTTGGATTGGGTTTAATCTGACTGAAGACGACAATCGGTAAGTTGGATTGCGCACAAATATTTTTGATGGATTGCATCATGGGTAAATTAGCAATCCCAGGATCTGTTACTAACAGTGGGTTGCTGATGCCGAGATCATTGCACAATACAGGTAGTTCGGCGATGCGCCCTGCGCCGACAATAATTTTCGTTGGGTAGTGCCAGTTAGCGTTTGTCATACTTGTAAATTTCTTTCCCCGATTTATAGGTGAGCGTAAAGTACCAGAGTAAATCAAACTCACTCGTAGCCTCAAGGCTTCGCCTATCGTAAAGACCGTTCTCTATTGCATGCAACAACCCAGTATTTGCACAGCGTTGAATTCTGGGAAGATTTGGGCGGGTTACTTGACACTTTGAGTCAAAAGGTTTGCTTAGGCCGCAAAGTCGCCATCGCGACTAAATGACTTGTCGGTTTTCTCCGGATGACATGCGCAGGGTAACCGGCCGGACTGATGGTAAGAGTCGAGGAAGGCGAGACATCGCCTATTGCTTTGCGAAACCTATCGTTGGTGACTTTTGTTTTGCCACCTTATTCTGAACCCTATGATTTTGGGCTCATCGCTACATCACCAAAAACAGACCAGATATAAACCTTTTACTCACCCGATCTGTTTTCGGCCGCCATATTTAATCCGACGATCTCACTTGGCTGATCATCAACAAAATGAAATTAGCGATAACCATACCGGCAACTGAGATCATAATATTATCGATCAACATATTCGCGTGAGCCCCAACCACAGGAATCGCATCGAGAGCGTTAGCGATGGTCGGAATCGCAACCGCCGCGACAGTGTAGGCCATCCTTGATGTCATATCGGGCAAGGGGTTCATAAAGCCGCTGACCAAGCCAACCGCGACAAGTACCAGCGCCCAGTAAGGCATCACGTCTGGGACAGCCGTTGCCCCCAAAGCGATTAAAACAGACAAGATGGTTAAGATTTGATTAGAACTCATAGCACTTTCCTTATTTTAATTATTAATATTATTAAGAAACCGCAACTTCTCCGAACACCCTACCAGAGATTTGTCGAGTTCAGAAACCCTTTCTTTCGCTAGTGCGGGGCTTTTTACTTGGATTTATAGCCTCAACGCAGGGCCTCAGAGCAAATCGAACTCATACAAGGTCTCAAGGGTAGACCTGTTGTAAGAACAGCTCTCAGCCGCAAAGTCTTCATCGCAAGCAAAGCAGGCTTATCGGTTTTTTCTCAGATTGCTGACAAGCGACGGATAGCCTATGGTGCAGGCGTCATCACCCTAAACACTCATTCTGTGAAGTTGGGTGCAATGCGTTCATCAAAGCGCAGCAGGTGAGTGTCGAGTATGTTAACTTAGTCCGATTCTAATCATCAGGCGACTCATTGGTTTGACTGATGAGATAACCCGGCCTCAATCTCAAATTATCAGGCAAACTTACTGAACTTAGGGTTTTCTCGCCTTCCCAAGCAACACGCTGGAAAGGCATTTTTGGAAATCCTGCCGCTCCGTGCTGGGCAGATTCAATTCCCTGGGCTTTCATCAACACACAAGACTGCTGAATTTCCAGATCTGAAGGCATTTCAATCTGCTCATCGCCATGTCCCTTCGCGAGCCTACGAGGCTCCGGCAACCCAAGCCGAACATATTGCTCCGAGGGACATTCATTTCTTGCCATCTCTCTGATCATCAATTTAATCATCCGGATTTCTATCTCTGGGTCAGAGAGGGGTTGAAGTTGACCCGGATCAGCGTTCACATCAAATAACAGCGTTGCTGTTCGACCTCTGCCGAAGGGATGGTCTTTGTTATAAAAAGTAGGTGCCGTGCGCGTCGGAATTTGCATCACCTCGCATCCTTTCATAAACCCAAAACCCGCTACTTTTTCCCATTTTTGAAGCTCTCTGGGTGTGAACCTATTTTTCATATGAGTTGGCATCAGTGTGTAATCGAATAGCGGCTGATTATCCTCGGTGGTATTCGCCCGCATGTACACGTATTGGCCGTCGGTCACATTCACTTGGCCACCCATGACACCATAAAGGGAGGCTTGTCTGATCTCTTCGACGCCATCTAAGTGATTAAAGATCGGTTTACCTTGCATGTCTTCTGTCAGTGGAACATCAAAAAAATCGAGAATTGTGGGACCCAAATCAATGGTTTGAGCCAGCGCATCACTCTTTTTCCCAACATTGTCTGGCGTTCGAGGGTCATAGGCCCAAAAGGGAATATGCGCGATTTCCTGAAAAAACGGCGTTACCACTTTTGCCCACCAGTCGTGCTCACCCATCAACAAACCATGGTCGGTGTTGACGATTAACATCGTATCCTCCCACAAATTATGTTCATCAAAAGCGTCTAACACTCTGCCAAGTTGTTGGTCACAAAAAGTAATCAACGAAGCATACATATATCTTATGTGCTCGACGGTTTGCTCGTCTTCCCTAACTTCTCTATAGGGCGGCCAATCGAATGGCGGGCCATCGTAATCATGCGGGTATAGTTCTTGAAATTCCTGTTGGGTAAAAAATGGCTCATGTGGGTCAAACGTTTCTATTTGCAGGAACCAGCTGTCAGCATCCTTATTGCGCTCGATAAACTCCAATCCAAGATCAAACGTTTTATATTGTGGTTGCAGTTCAACTGTCCCCATATGCTCTCGATTGATATTGTCCTGTTTTTGATAACTCAGCCTTTGCAATTCAGACCATCTGTCTGAGCCGTAGTTGGGATCACGGAGTTTCTCAACATCTCCGATCCATTTATCTCCTTCCTGACCTCTGACTAAATCGAAGGTGGTGTAACGCTGATGATAGGTCGCACCGCCGTCCTCCCAGTAATGCAGATGGTCAGTCACCTTGTGAGAATGCACACCATTGTCGTGCAAGATCGCA
>Ga0208973_1000756_pt1 | contig 15686 bp, 13 predicted proteins | sample AOAMet_66_BLW_10_2_FD_188233 | JGI IMG/M metagenome (GOLD analysis project Ga0208973, IMG submission 188233) | Ammonia-oxidizing marine microbial communities from Monterey Bay, California, USA - CAN11_66_BLW_10 (SPAdes) | ecosystem: Environmental > Aquatic > Marine > Intertidal zone | place...
TGGCAGGTGATGCGTCGGCAATTGTCTGAGAATGAACGTCGCGAAATGCTCGCAGACGAACGAGAGGGCATTCGCCGTATGGCGGCACTGGGTCTGATGGAGGAAGGTGACCGGGATTTGCAGCAAAGGGCATTGTTATTTTTGGAGGGTTCGGAGGCAGGATTTGGGGCGGGGCTGGCGATTTCAGCGTCTCAGCGCAATTTCCGGGACTCCACAAAGGTGATCTTTGAAACCAAGACCCCGTTCCAAATCCGTTTCACCTCGGATGGTTCCAGTCCGACCAACGCGTCACCCAAGGCGCCCAAAGAGATCACGGTATCGGATGAGATGACCATCAAGGCGGCCATTTTTGATGGGAAGCGAAGGGTCTCAGAGATTGAATCGATTACGGTCTACAAGATTACCGAATCGGAATGGAAGGATCGTTTGTTCGTCGAGGGGATCGGTGGGAAAGGGTCCGCGAAATCGTATCGGGCAAATCTTGATGGCTTGCAGCGCGGTGTCCTAGTGTATGCCGACCGTCAGTACACTTTTACCGGGATTCCGGACGCTCTCGCGGGAGCAACCCATCTCCGCACCCACAACGACGATAAGGCCAATCGTGATGCGGATTTTCTTCGCTTTCAAACCAATCTGCCGGCCGTTCTTTATCTTGCATACGATGGACGAACGGCCCCGCCAAAGGCTCTTGTCGCAGGGATGGAGAAAACCGACATGATGCTAAAGATTAGTAATGGCGAATCGTTTCCGGTTTATCGGCGATCAGTTAAGGCTGGAGAGGTAGTTCTCGGCGGGAACAAGGTCGGAGGTTCTGGGGGTGAATCAATGTATCAGGTCTTCCTCTCCAAAGCAGAGGCCAAGAAAACGACTATCGCTGGGGCAAAGGAAGCGCTTCCCAAAGCCGACCTGAAGCATGGGAAGGAGCTATTTTTTGGAAGGGGAACTTGTTTCGCCTGTCACAAGGTGGGAAATCGGGGTGTCGCTATTGGACCCGATTTGATGGGGATCGGAAAACGGCGCGATATGGATTATGTCATCCAATCAACGCTTGAGCCCGATGCCTACATCGTGGAAGGTTTCCAGCAAACGAGTCTGGAAATGAAGGACGGACGCGTTTTGTTCGGCATGATTGGCGAGGAGACCGCGCTGAGTATGAAGCTTGTTCTGCTGACCGGAGAGCAAATTGTGGTGAAGCCCGACGAAGTCAAGAAGCGCGTTGATGCCAAGAATTCTATTATGCCCGCCAGTTTCTCGAATACCCTGAGCGGGCAAGATGTGGCAGACATCTCGGCTTGGATTATGAGTTTGAAGTGAATTGATCTGATAGGAGAAATCTCGAGTTTTAAGTAAAAGAACTTTGCTATGAAGTTTTCAAAAATTCTCGCTAGTTTTCTTGCGGCTCATTTGCTGGCTGGGACCGCCCGATGTGATGACTGGGGGCAAGCTGCTGGTCCGAATGGCAATTTTATTGTTGAGGGGAACGCTCTTTCGAATTTCAGCGTATCGCAAGATAAGGGTGTTGTGTGGCGGGTTCCTCTCCCGAATACCGGGCAAGGAAGTGTCGTGATTTCAAACGGACGAGTCTTTGTTGCCTCGCATGCTCCCACGGACGGCGATGCCGAAACCGGTTCGCTGATCATCGGACAATGTTTCGATGCCGCGACCGGCAAAGAACTCTGGCGCAGGGAGCTCCCCGGCTCGCGCGCGACCGATCTCTCCAGTCTTTTCAGCGATAACACCGCTGCTTCACCGGTGAGCGACGGCGAGCGGGTATGCTTCACCAATGTCGGAGGGTCGATGAAGTGCTTCGACTTCGACGGCAAGGAACTCTGGTCGCGAACCTGGGTTCCCTTTGGGAGACATCATTCCCGCCAGCACGAGCCTATTCTTCACGACGGAAAAGTCATCGTGGTTCGCGTCAAGCCATCCGATCTCGATCCCAAAGTCACTACCAAGGCGGGGGCCAAACCACTCGGCCGGGACCGTGCTTACTGGACCTGGTTGCATGCCTACGATATGAAAACCGGCGAGCTCGCGTGGACCGGAGAATCAGGCACCGGCATTCACGCTACGCCGCTTCTCAACAAAGAGACCTCTAGAATTGTCACGGCGCGCGGCGGAGGACACCAACCGCCGGAAGAACCTTACGGCATTTCCCTGCTCAATGCGGACGATGGAAAAACGATCTGGGACCTTCCGGTCAAAGGCTACGCGTCACACCAAAACGGCGTGTCCAATTCCGATATCTCTGCTCTCATCGCGGGCAAGACCCATCACATCGTCGATCTCAAATCCGGCAAGATTCGCAAGACCTCTTCTCTCAGCGAAGGAGTGCAAGTCTGTCGCCAGGTTGACGGGAAATACCTCACTCAATCTGATCAAGAGTTGGCCTTCGGGAAAAAACCCATCACTTATCAAACCAATCTCATCGTTGGCGACTACCACTACTTCCGCACGCACAAGGGATTCTTTATCGGCCGCGTTCATCTCAAAACCGAGAAGGTCGAATACCTCGAAGTGCCGGTGCAAGTCGTGCGGGTAAAAAACGCCCAAGACAAACTGCTCTGGAACAAGGCCCTTCCCAACGACATGCGCAATGCTGCGGGAAATCTTGCCACCAACGACAAACGCAATGCCGGCAGCGGCTGGGGACATTGTTCAGCATCCAGTCCGATCGTCGTTGGCGACCACCTCTACATGCCCACGATGATCGGCATCGTCTACGTCGTGAAGTGGAACGCGCCGATTCTCGATGAAAAAGCCCTCGTCTCAATCAGCGACCTCGGGCCGGCGGGCAAGACCTGGTCCCTGTCGAGTTTGTCTTTCAGCAATGGAAGGATCTACGCGCGGACGATGAAGGAACTGATCTGCATCGGCAGCCCCGATTGATTATTTACCGTGAGGGTCAGTCCAATTGAATGATTCCTCTTTTCACGGCCGCGCCACCTTGTCACCTCGGCCAATTGGCCGACTCCAAACTTTTTAATTCTCATATCCCTGAATGCATTTTTGGTAAGAAGAGCACTTAGAGTGAGCCCATGAACGTGGAATCTGCATAGATCAGATATCGAGTTTGAAAAGTCTTGAAAAAGAGAGGGGAAACAAGCCGCACTCTGAATGATGCAACAAACGGAATGCCGGGAGCGGGTGGTTTGATCTTGTGAGGTGAGTGGGTGCTCTCTAGAATCTCGGAGTGAAATCTTTGTTCAAACAAGTTTCTGGGCTCTTTGTAGTCTTGATGGGGGTTACTACCAATCTTATGGCAGAAGATAACAAACTGGGTCTGACTCTTCGGTCACGATCGAAAGAAGCGCCAAAGAGAGCGGCTGAAGCGAACGCTGAGTGGGAGACCGGAAAGACGGCCCTGATCATCTGCGATATGTGGGACGATCATTGGTGTGAATCTGCAGCGAGGCGGGTGGGGGAGTTGGCAGGGCCGATGAACAAGATGGTGAAGGCCGCTCGTGAAAAGGGGATCTTTATCATTCATGCCCCCAGTAGTGTTGTTTCTTTTTACGATGACACTCCGCAGCGGAAGCTCGCGAAAGCCGCACCCTTTTCAAAAACACCCTTCCCGCTTAGCGTGAAAGAACGTTGGGGCACCAATTGGTGTTGGCCCGATCCAAAATTCGAGGGCGTGCTGCCGATTGATGATTCGGATATGGGTTGCAGTTGCCACGGGGAGAAGTGCGAAATCAGGGAGGCTTGGGCGCGTCAAATCAAGACGATTGAGATCATGAAAGGTGATGCCATTACCGATAATGGTCAGGAGACCTGGAATCTTTTGGCCGAACGAAAAATTGAGAACGTTATTCTGTGTGGCGTCCATCTCAACATGTGCGTTCTGGGGCGTCCCTTCGGCATTCGCCAGATGGTCAAGATGGGCAAGAAAGTTGCTCTCATGCGGGACATGACCGACACCATGTATAATCCGGAACGCCCGCCTGGAGTCGATCACTTTACGGGAACAGACCTGGTCATCAACCATGTTGAGCAACATTGGTGCCCGTCTTTCACGAGCGCCGATCTGGTGGGGGGAGAGCCCTTCCGCTTTAAGGAAGACAAGCGAAAGTAGGGCTTATCTTTTCTTCAGGAAGAGATCTTTAAACTCTACGAGGACCTCTTCGAGGATTGGCTTGGAGTCGTTTTCTGTTGAATCAGTGAGTTTGATCTCAAACTGAAATCCGAATCCCTCTGGCAGAGAAGACAGGTCAAGTGAAGCTGGAGACTTACTGATCTGCTTCGAGAAGCCGGGTGTATGGTCGTAGGTTTCCTTGATCTCCTGCCAATCGGTCCACTTGTCGATCTTGCTGTCTTTGTCAGTGTCCACTCCGACTCGAATCTCCACGGTTTCGACCCATGGTCCCGGGCTGGTGTAATCCGTCTTTTGCTGGGTCGCGAGATAGAACTGACCTTCAGCAAAGCAGATGTCGGGGTCAGGGTGACCTTTGCCGATACTACCGCAAAAAGTGAATTGTTTTCCGATGTCGGAGGAGGTGAACCAAGCCGCTTGCATGGGCTTTCCGTGTTCCGAATCATAGTCGCCAAAGAGGTAGTATTGGCCACCGATACAAATCGGGGCCCAGTCACCGAAGGCTTCCTGGTTGGGGCTGTGAACTTCGTATTCCGCGATGCTTGAGGGATAGTTTTTTGGATCCTCCTTGGTCCAGTGAGGGTGCTTGTAGGTTTTGATTTCGCCGGTTGGCTTTGTTCGAACATCAACGGGAGCGACCTTCTGAATCTTAAAGGGGGAGACGCCATCCGGGCTGACGGCATGTCCGGCCAGAGGCGAGTCCCAGGCCCTTTTGCTGGCGTTGATGGGATTCCAGTTCTCAAAGATGACGTGGAAGTTGCCTTCAAGGTCACGGATAAATCCACTGTCCGACCCGTGGGATGGATCGCTTAGCACCTTACCCTTATTTTTTCCCGGCAAACCGTCGGTGAGATCTGAATCTACGTATCCGTGGGGATCCTGATCGTTGGGGAAGTCGTAGTAGATGTAGGTCTTGCCATCGACATGCTCGGCACTTGTAACCCATTTTGAAAACCTCTCGGTGACCGGACCATGGTGAACCCAATTGACCATGTCCTTGCTTTGCCAAGCGTGGTAGCCGCCGAGCTTGGGTTTTAAACCGCCCGGTGCATCGAATTGGTTTTCAAACCGTGTCGTCTTGAGAGGAATATCAAATCCTTCCAAGGTGGCACCCTCGGGAGTAAACGAGGCCTGCTTTTGGCTCGTCTTATTTTTCTTCGGCCTGGCTCCACCGTAACGCCCAAACATCCAATAATTGTCCGGCCCCATCGTGAGCAGCACCGGTGCATCGGCGAGGTTGGCCGGTCCCAGATTCCCAATGGGATTCCAGTTTTGCCAGATGGGAGATTGGTTCAGCGTGATTGAAGTAACCGAACGCTTTTGGTCGAACTTCCTGAGATTGCTCTGAAACGTCCCGGCCTCCTCTTTGGGGGAAATTGCCCCGTCAATCAGGGTCAAGCCGGTATGCGAAGCGCTTGCGGCCGTCCAGTCATCGTTTGAGCTGATTTTCCAGGGTTCGGTTGCGGTGACGGAGATGACGGGGAGGGCCGAGAAGAAAAGCGGCCCTATCATTCGTTTCGTCTTCATGCCTTCCATCGTCAATGAAAGGCGACATGAGTCAACTGGTAGCAATTATTTTTGTTCGTCTTTCTTGGGGAGAATCAAGCTGCCCGATCCTATGATTTGGGAAACAAAATAGCTGGTGAACGTCATTTGCTCACGCTGGTAACCGATGGTTAGAGCTTCGCCTTCTTTAATTTTTTTGGCAACTTCGAGGGTTCCCTTCCACCATTTCATGCTTTGTGTCTTCATTTCGTCAGTCATATTTCTTGGTGATGGTCCGGGGACTCCTTTGAGCTTTTCGTTCACGTGGTAAGGGACGATGACAAATGTGCAATCGACAGCCTTGGCATGGAGCATTTGGGCGGGTTGGCCAAAGACGGAGGCATCTCCGTGCTTGGCATCACTGGCAACCCGCTTGCGGATCATCCCTGATCCCACGATGGTGATCGTATTTCCTTCGACTTTAATCGAGGTCACTTTGTCGAGATCGACAACCGAGGTATTGCCTCCGGCCAATGAGAACTGAATGAGGGAGGTAATGAGAGAGACAGTCAAAATGATTGTTTTCATGGAAGGCAGGATAGCGCGTTGGCAGGAGAATGGGGTAACGTAAATATAGATGCTTTGGAAACACGATTTTGAGTTGGTCCTGCTTCTATCGAGAAATTGTGGCTGAAACCGTAATGTTCACTCCTGCTGAAGAGTAGAGAAGCCAGCCAAAGATTGAATGATGAGAAGAATCGTTTTCCCCCGCATGTTAATAACCGTGGTAGGGGCCTTGCTTTTAGTGAGCCATGCCAGTGCAGCCCGAGTTGACGGAGATGAGGGTCCTCATGTTTTGGGCCATGGGGTTGGGCTGTTTACGGCCGGAGAGGTAATCGCTGAAGAAAATTTTGAGACCCTAGAAAACTGGGTGGTCCAAAAGGAGGATCGTTCGGGGGCAGCTCTGGCCAAGATTGGCGTGAAGGATCGTAAGCTGGATTGCTTTGTTCCGGGAAGAGGGTGCACGATCTGGTTTAAGAAGAAGTTTAAGACGCGGGTGACAATCACCTATGATGTTTTGTGCCCTACTTCTGATCCGGAAATTGGGGGGCTGCGACCGCGGGATATCAATAACTTCTGGATGTGTTCCGACCCGGAGGATCCTAATCAAGGGCTTTTCGATTCAAAAAAATACACTGGCTCTTTCAAGACCTACGGCAAAATGCATGGCTACTATGCCAGCACGGGAGGAGGGAAAGTCAGTAGCCCGACAACCCGGATGCGGCGTTATCCACGTGAAGTCGATGGGAAGCCGTCCCGGCATATCGCGCTCAAAAACAAGGATGGTCGTCTCGGATATCTCATCAATCCCGACCAGGTAATGAAGATTCAATTGGTGGCTTACGATGATCTCGTGCAGTACATCGTCGATGGAAAGTTGGTCTATCAGATGAAATATGACGATCGAATTTCGATTGAAGATGGCAAGGGGCGTTCGGTAGAAGGTGCTTATGCGGTGGAGCGCTTTCCCACATACAAGGAAGGATACTTTGGATTTCGTATGGTGGGGACTCATCACATTTACTCCAACTTTAAGGTTTATGCCTTGGACCCTGAACCGGACGGGAAATCCCGAATCGTTGTTCATGTTGATTCGCTCGAAGGGCTTCGGGAAGCAGTGGCTGGCAGTAATCAGCAGATTGTCTTGAAGCCGGGGAGTTACTCTGTTTCGGACCGCCGGGGCTTTCGCCTCGGTGGCTCGAACAATGACGTTAATCTTTTTGGAGCTTCGATTAACGTTCCTCTGGGCGTGGCATCAGGGCGAACTCTCTTTCAGCTGTCGGGTGATCGGATTAGTCTTCGGGGAGGAACGATTGAAGACACCTATCCCAATGGAATGACCAAGGTCACTGATTTTGGAGCATACAACCAGGGCCGCAAATTTGGGGGGATGAATGAAATGCGAATTCATGGCGATGACAACCGCGTTATTGGAATGAAAATGACGGTAAGAGGATCATTTCCCTATGGTTATGGAAACATGTACGGGATTGGCGGGGGCGCGGTGATTGGGCTCGATAAACATTGTGGAATTCAGATCACCGGAGATCGGGCCCTTATCGATGGTTGTGAGCTTAAGATGGAAGCCTTTGGTCATGCTATTTATGTGCAGGGTGGTGATCGCACCACTGTGCGAAATACGGTGGTGGAGGGAACTGTCCGTCCCAGCAATGATTGCTATGAGGAAAAAGAGAGGGGTGATTTAGCGAGGAGATTCAACTATCAGCTTCAGTGGCCGGACTCGGTCCGAGGTCTCCCTATTCCCCGGGACCATATGATCAATTGTACCGAAGATGGAATCCGGGCATACAAAGGCGCAGGCGAGATGATCGTTGAAAACTGCACCGTTCGAAAATGTCGAGGCGGGATCAAACTCTACATGGCCAAGGGGGCAAAGGTCACCAATTGCCAGGTTCTGGACTGTGTTGTGCAGGGATATTCTCTTCCGAGCCGGGGAGTGATTCAGAATAGCAGCGGGAACGCAGCTTATGGTCCCTTGCTTTACGTTCACTCCGACAATCATTCGAGGCAGCAAATCGATCTCAAGGTTCTTCCATCACCTCACAGCTTGGGAGATCATCCGCTAGCCGCCCTTAAGGGAGGTGACCATAAGATCCGTTTGACTGGTGTGGGCGATCATAAAGAGACAAGGCCACGGCCCATCATTGTGGGATATTTTATGAGGTTCGATTTCCTCTGTGTCGACTATCCGAACGTGCCGAAGGGGCATGAAAAGCTCTTCGCGAAGCATTCCCCTGAATCATACAAAGCCGCGGGAATCAATCTTGTGAACGATACGGTCAACCCAGTCGTTCTGGGGAATTTATCACGTGCAAATAGCGTGACCAGCAAGGGTGAGATTCGTGATCTTGGATTGGGAAATCGTGCCAGGTAAAAGCCTAGCTTAGCATTTTTCCACATGGAAACGGAAACGGAGGAATTGCCGTTGGCCTGCCGGAATGGGTTGCGAGATGCGATATTGCTTGGTGACCCAATCGGGTTCATCGATACTTGTCTGGCTGATACCATTACCGACAATGGTCAGGAAACTTGGAACCTTTTGGCCGAGCGAAAAATTGAGAATGTCATCCTGTGTGGAGTGTACTTTAACATGTGTGTTTTGGGCTGGCCCGTTGGGATTCGGCAAATGGTGAAGCTCGTGGGAAATGTCGCTCTGATGCGTGACATGACAGATGTAATGTACAACCCAGAGCGTCCACCGGGCGTCGATCACTTTACCGGAACGGACCTCGTCATCCAACACATCGAGCAACATTGGTGTCCCTCATTTACAAGTGGGGATCTGGTGGGCGGAGAAGCTTTTAAGTTCAAGGAAGACAAAAGAAAGTAGGTATTACCCTTTCTTCAGGAAGAGATCTTTAAACTCTACGATCATTCCCTTGTCGTGGAGTTGGAGGCCGATGAACCCTTCCTTGAGTTGCTGACCTTCAAGCTTGTCGGTGAATTCTGAAGATAGTTTCCCGTTGATGAAGAATTGGAAGTGATTTCCTTTTGCGACGATTCGGCAGGAGTTCCAGCCGCCTTTTTTGATCTCAGCTATAGCTACGGAATTTTCAATTTTTTCATGATGCCCTTTGCCATTCTCATCGATCGTGAGGCTAGTCCCCCTTGGGCAGGGAAACTCTTTCCTCGTGCCTTTTCCAAAGTGGAAATCCCATGCGCCCAGAATCTCATCACCAATCCCAACATGACCGAGGTCGGCGTGGTATCCTTCAAAGTCACGTTTTCCGGTCTTGTCCACCCGCGCCCGTGTTTCCACGCCCGTATTTCCCTTGGTTGGAAGCCGGTAGTTGAATTTCAACTCGAAGTCCTTAAGGGATTCATCGCCTGAGTAGATCAGGTAGACTTGGCGGTTCTCCTTACCTTCTCCCCGAATCACCCCGTCCTTGATCGACCAGGCGAGCGCTTTGCCCTTTGGAGCTTCTCGCCAGCCGTTCAGTGACTTCCCATCGAAAATTGAAGTGAAACCATTGTTTGTTTCGTCTCCTGCCAGGAGCCAGGACCCGAGGGCTAAAAATGTGATGATGAGGGTTTGGATGAGCTTCATATGGGTGGGTGGTGTTGTTAGTCTGATTCAATAATCGATAGATGAGAATTTCTCCGCCTGGAGGTCTATCTCGCAGAGGAGGAGGGGCGCACCGTAGATATTAAGTCTAAGGGCTTCCTTGTGGATCCGAGTGAGTCAGTCTTGTCTCTGGTTTCAATTTCAATGCCACCTTCTTTGTAGAGGCCCCGTTCAAGATCGATATCGCTTGCGAACCTCATGGTCGTTCTATTTTTCATTCGCATTTTCGAGATCATAGAGATTTTTTCGCAAAGGTCGATCTCGCATTGGATTGGCTCCAGGGTGAGAGCGGACCAGTGATCAGAAGACGGAGTCTAATGGAATATGGAGAAAGAAATTTCATCGTCTGCTTTTTCGATTCCATCGGTAGTCCCGTGATTCTATTCGAGGATCGTTTTAATCATAGGCTGGATCGCTTCGGCCATTTTCATGAAGCCGAGATCGGTTGGGTGGACGCCGTCGACGGTGCATTCGTGGGCATGTTTACCGAGGAGGGAGCCACCGTTGAGGAAATGGATGTTCTTGTCACCGGCGGCTTGCCGGGTTCTCACAAAATCGGCCTGGAATTTTGCTCTGGCCCTGACCGTTTCAAGTTGGGAGCGGCTGTTTAATTCGCCTGCGTAACGGATTTTGGATATGATTAGAATGGGGACGTCTTTGTCGTGCGCGCGAAGAAGATCAACAAAAGGGGCGAGCGTTTTTTGGATCGCCTCTCCGGCGTTCGCCTCGTAGTCGAGAATGATAAGCTTTTTATGATCAATTTGATTGATGAGTTTGGCGAGGGCCGGCTCGCCTTTTCCGTTTCCGGAGAAACCGAGATTGACGAATTCCTGATTGATCTGTCGGCTGAGAATATTGGGGTATGCCATGCCGGGGCGTGAGGCACATCCACCCTGGGTGATGGAGGTTCCGTAAACGACGACTCGTCCATTGTTGGCATAGGGAAGGGGAGGGGCAATGGTTGCGCCCGCCATTACTCCGATTTCGACTGATTCGACTCCGTTGTAGAGGGGGAAGTTCAAGGTGAAGTGACGGTTCCCTTTTGAGGCATTAAAGAGAGTGACTTCATAGTCCTTGGCCGTCGCGCTGAATCTCGAGGTGGCGAGGTAGCGTTGTTTGAACGGCCCCCCAACATAGAGATCGAACCCGCTTTGTCCGGTCGCGGGCATGTGGTACATCCCGGAAGGCTGCCTCAGTTTAACCCGGAGAAGAATTTTTGCGCTGTTCGACTGGAACTGGATCTGACCGCCTGCGGTTGAATTGGCGAGGTCGTTGACGGCTGTGCGGATCGGCCATTTCGGTTTCAGGGGTAATCTACGGTAGACCTTGTCTTCGTCAATCCACGGGAAACCAACGAGACGGAAGGGCGCGGCGCGTGGGTCGAACCAAGCGATCCCTTGCGAGTCGGCCTTTTCCAAAGTCATGTTTGGATCGAGCTTCTCGATATCGATTTTCTGGGCCCGGAGGACCGGGTTGAGCATGAAAAGAGAAAGAGCGAGAAAGAGATAAACGTTCATGAGATCCGACCCTGCAAGCCGCAGTGCTTGATGGCTAGAAACATCTTTTAATTTAAGAAAAATTGAGAAGTCGGAGTGATTTACTTTTTTTGCTGCGAGAACATCCAATCGGCGAATTTAGGATCGGCAGCAGGGACCCGCCCCGCACCGTGACCTTCTTCGGGGAGAATGATGAGCTGGGCTTTTGTTCCGCCTGCTTTTTTAATGGCTTTCATGACCATTTCCCCTCGGTCGGCTGGGACGACGCGGTCTTTTTTTCCGTAATAGGCTTTCATGGGAATTTTGGCGAGGTTCTTTCCCCATTCATCAAGTTTCGGAGTCACATCTTTTGGTCCCCCTGATCCTAGGCCTCCGACCATCGGAGCGATCGCTGCAAAATGATCGGGTGAATTAGCGGCCCAGACGAAGGTGCCATATCCACCCATGCTGTTGCCGGTCAGGTAGATCCGCTTTTCGTCGACCGGGAGGATTTTTTTCAGATGCTCAAGAAAAAGGTTAAGATCGGCTGGAATCCAGCCTCCTCTTTTTTTCTGATCGCGCGCCCTCTTCATGGCTTGAGGCACGACGCAGAGACACTTGTGGCCCGCCTTTTTGACGGTTTCAAGAAGTCGACGTGGCTGTCGCTCCACCTTACGAATTTCATCTCCGACTCCTCCAGCCCCGTGGAGGTAGATGAGGAGAGGGATCTTTTTATCCTCCGTAGCTTGGCTCTTACCAAAAATCAGAAATTGTGGATTTAGAGAGGTGGTTTTCTTGGCAAGGTCTTCGGGGAGTTCGGCGACCTCAACTTGGCTCCAGAGAGGAGAAACGAGAAATGGAATAGCGATAAAAAAGAACTTCATGGAGTTAAAGGGGGTTATAAATATGTGCGAAGAGTGGAGAGGGTTTTAGGAGTGTTTTGCAGTTCTCCATTCTCGTCAAATTCGAGAGTCACAAAACCCTGACGTTTTGATAGCTGGAGGATACGGCTAATTCGCTCAAAATCTGTCGAGTGGGTTTGGGATCTCTTTGAAGTGGTTAATAAATCCCCTAAGTGATTCGAAGTAGGATCTAAAGTTGACCCTTTGGGGATTGAAATCATAAGATGCAGGCCATGCCAAAAAGCAAATCTTCCCTGACAGATCTATTTCGAATCGCAACTCCTGCGGCAGTGCTCGCGCTTACTGCGGTTACCCCTTCGCTTCATGCTGAGGAGGATATGACCAAGCCTGAGATTAAGGTTGAGAAAAAGAAGGACGCGGATGGGAGAGAGGCCGTTTATATGTATATCGACGGGGTCAAGGTTCATGAAACTGATACGACGAAACAGCCGCTTCCTCCGGTTGTTTCGCCTGGCAAAATGTTAGGGGCTCCTCCATCAGATGCGGTCGTGCTTTTCGATGGAAGCGCGGAGTCTTTCGGTGCCAATTGGACCGATACGAAAGGGGGGCCCAGCAAATGGAAAGTCGCGGATGGCGCTATGGAGTCAGTTCGTCGCGCCGGATATGTGCAATCGAAGAAAAAGTTTGGTTCATGCCAATTTCATATCGAGTGGGCTTCTCCTTCAAAAGTGCAGGGCAGTGGCCAAGGGCGTGGCAACAGCGGAGTTTTCTTGATGGGAACTTACGAGATTCAGGTTCTTGATAGCTACCAAAACCAGACCTACGCTGATGGGCAAGCCGGAGCGCTTTATGGTCGATCCAAGCCACTCGTGAATGCTTCCCGCAAGCCCGGTGAGTGGCAGAGTTACGATATCATTTATCATCGCCCACTTTTTGATAAAGAGGGCAAGGTCACGCGTCGTGCTACCTTCACCGTGTTACATAACGGGGTTCTCATCCAAGATCACACCGTATTGAGTGGTGGAACTGGATGGCGTGGGCCGCATGCCGCTTCCGATTATCAAGCTCATCCTGACAAGATGCCTATTTCAATGCAGGACCATGGGAATCCTGTCCGTTTCCGTAACATTTGGGTGCGCCCTCTTAAGGACTGATTGTCTGGATTTTTTGGCCTCACTGTTAAGGCTGTCCGGTGATCTTGATCCGGAAGCTAATGGTCAGGTGATCTCCTGATCCGGCGACTGGCTTGAGCGTAATAATTTAAAACCGTCGCGTCTTATTTACGACTTTTACAAAGGAGCTCCTTCGGCTTACTTTGCCGAGTCATGAAGTCAAAATATCTCCCGTTTGCGGTCCTGAGCACTTTTATCCTTCTTTTTGGGATCTTACCTGCTTCAGGGCGCACATGGACCGATGTCAAAACTGGGCGCACTTTAGAGGGTGCTTTTGTTAAGACGAGTGAGGGTAAGGTTTCGGTGAGGCGCTCTAATAGGACGGTGATCCAAATTGATCTGAAACTCTTGTCGAAAGCGGATCAGGATTTTGTCGCAGCTCAAGGAAAGGCCGGAGGAAAAGCGAGCTGGACGACTTTTCGAGGGGAATCAAGAACTGACCATTCGCCTGACGAGGGATTGCTGGAAACATGGCCCAAAGAAGGCCCAGAGCTTCTTTGGGAGTACCGGGATTGTGGGAAGGGATATAGTGGTCCAGCAATCGTTGGCGGGAAGGTCTACTACACGGGATCATTTGAGGGACAGGCTAAGATCATTTGTTTGAACGAAGAAGATGGGGAAGAACTCTGGACTTCGGATCTAGGTGAAGATCCCGCGAAAGGTTACTCAACCGGTTGGGGGAGTGGTCCGCGAGGAACTCCGACCGTAAGTGATGGGGTGGTTTATGCAATTAGTGCCAACGGGAGTTTGATGGCGGTCGATGCGGCTGATGGGAAGAAGGTCTGGAGCAAAGAGCTGGTTGGCGATTTTGGGGGTAAAGTCCCGCCATGGGGTTACTCCGAGTCTGCTCTTGTGGATGGCGATCGTCTCATTATCACTCCCGGAGGGAAAGATGGTGCGATTGCAGCTCTCGATAAAAAAACCGGGAAGACGATTTGGCGGAGTAAGGAACTCACGGATCGAGCCGAGTATTCTTCTGTGATCATCGCGGAGGTGAATGGGAAGAAACAATACGTTCAGCTCTTCATGAAGACTTTGGCGGGGGTCGATGCTGGAACCGGAAAGGTGCTCTGGACTTCCAAGTGGCCAAAGGGAAGGACCGCTGTGATCCCCACTCCGATTTATCAGGATGGGAAAGTTTACATGACGTCCGGTTACGGAGCTGGCTGTAAATTGGTGGATATCTCTGGTGCCGAGGCTAAGGATATTTGGGAAAACAAAGAGATGAAGAACCACCACGGCGGAGTCGTTTTAGTGGATGGTTATCTGTATGGCTTTTCGGACGGAAGAGGATTGATTTGTCAGGATTTTAAGACGGGGGAAAGAAAGTGGAACAAGAGCGGTGAAGGGATTCAAAAAGGCGCAGTCCACTACGCAGATGGAATGCTCTATTGTGTGAATGAATCTGACGGTTCGGTCTTTCTCGCTGTTGCGACTCCGGATGGGTTTAGTGAAAAGGGGCGTTTCCCGATGCCTAAAGTCACGAAGCTCCGAGAAGGAACAAATGGTAAGGTCTGGACCCATCCAGTTGTGTTGGATGGAAAGCTTTATTTGAGGGATCAGGATTTGGTCTTCTGCTTCGATGTGAGTCAGTAGACTTTTTCTATTTCTTCTTTTGGTAACCGTGCCAAACCCACTCGATGGCATGTGGGAGAAACTGGGTCTTGGCGTTGCCAATCCCATGGCCTGAATTTTGGCAGAAGAGATATTGGTAATCATAGCCTTTAGCTTTTAGAACTTTGGCCATGCGATGGTTGGCCTCAACCCAGTCATGCATATCATCGCGCATCACATTGGGATTGAGCAGATCATAGTCGCCCACTGCAAGGAAGAGGCGAATGGGCTTCTTTTGAGTATTAGGAATGATCTTATCATGGAAGTCCCAGGCTCCACCTGGAGTTTTTGGGTCAAAGGGCCATTGTTGGTTCACAAATGTTCCGGAGGTGGTGAGCACCCGGTGGTAGAGATCGGTTCGATACCACGCCATAATAAGAGCGGCTGATCCACCTGAGCTGCTCCCCATGACGGCACGTGCGTCGGGATCTTTCGTGAGTTTAACAGCACAGTTTTTTTCTACTCGAGGAAGGACTTCGGTTTCGATGTATTCAGCAAAGACTCCCGACATCGTATCATATTCTTTACCTCTCTGATGTCCCTGAGCGTCGCCACCACCATTAGCGATTTGGATCACGACCATGGGAGGAATACGCTCCTGAGCGATGAGGTTGTCGAAGATGTTAGAGAAAGTTTGGTTGGGTTTTCCTTTCGGCCCGTCATGACAAACCATGAACGGAGCAACGCTGCCCGCTTTGTACTGAGCTGGGATATAAACCGTGATTTTTCGGGAGTAGTCGATTTCATGCGTCTCGACGATCAAGGTTTTGAAGTTCTTGGGATCAACTTTCCCAAATTCTTTACGAGCAATTCCTGGGTTAAGTAGTTTTGTGGTTT
>Ga0208973_1000795_pt1 | contig 15200 bp, 10 predicted proteins | sample AOAMet_66_BLW_10_2_FD_188233 | JGI IMG/M metagenome (GOLD analysis project Ga0208973, IMG submission 188233) | Ammonia-oxidizing marine microbial communities from Monterey Bay, California, USA - CAN11_66_BLW_10 (SPAdes) | ecosystem: Environmental > Aquatic > Marine > Intertidal zone | place...
CTCAAAGCCTCGCCAGGCACATCGACCCCCGCCCAAAAACTTTCAGTTCCGAAAAGAACGCTGTGCACATCATTACGGAATTCCTCGACCATTTTTTGCCTCGGCACTCCCATTCCCTGGGCAAGAAGAGTCCAGCCGTTGTCGTCGAAAAAATCCTCCATACTTTCCGCCACTGATCGTAAAAGGCGATGACTGGTGAAGAGGACGAAAGCACGGCCCTCGCTCTTTTTTACAACACGCTCAATCCAGTGAATTAACATCTTTTCGTAGTCATCGTCGCGCGGATCTGGCATTGATTTCATGACATAAATCGCCATTTGCTTTTGATAGTCAAACGGGCTCCCGATTTTTACTGCCGGGACATGCTGCGCGCCAATACGCTCGCGAAAGTAACTTAACCGGTCATCGCCCGTCCCCAGAGTTGCGCTTGTAGTGATACAGGTCTTATCCGGACCAAACAAAAGCGGGCGCAAACGATCCGCCACATTTACCGGCGCAGCATTCAAGGTAAACGAAGTCCCCTCGTAACCGGACTTTTCCACCCAATAAACGCTGCCACCATCTTCCTGGTCGAGGAACATTTTCAAGCCGCCGTGCATCTCACGAAGCCGACGCGCGCCTTCCATCAACTCGCCTTTGCGCGTATCGTCCTCCGTCCCCTCTGCAACCTCTTCAATCGCAGTCCAACATTCCCGGAGTGGACCTGCCAAGGTATTCTCCACCAACTCTGGTTGCCTTACACGACACTCCCTCCCCCAGTCCCCAAAGGTAACCGCGGCCCCGATATTTTCAAAAAACTCATCCGCTTCATCGAGGACATTTTTAGCACAATCCATCGCCTCGGAAGCTTGCGCATATTTCAGCAAACCTTTCCCCGTTTTCGGATGATAGAGCCGCTGTAAATCAAATCGTAATCCTGCTTGGCTCAACCGCAGGCCAAGAGATTTTGCCGCTACCGCTTCCAAAGTATGAGCTTCATCGAAAATCACGAAATCATTAGGAACCAAGAATCCCGATTCGTTTTCCAACATCTCTTCCTCAGGGTTGAGGAGTGAAAAAAACAAGCTGTGATTTACGACAAGAACGCGGGCGCTTTGAGCAAACTTGCGGGCCTCTTGAAAAAAACAATTCCCGCGTGGTCCGCATGTCCGCTGAGTGCAAATGTGCGATTCACTACAAACCTGTAACCACACTTTGAGCGATGGTTCGAAATCCAGATCACTCTTGGTTCCATCACGGGTCGACTCCGCCCATTTCCAAATCTCCATGAGTTCCTCTTGCTCGCTCGAAGTGAAAAGATCACCACCATTATCCATGGCCCGACGCAACCTCATCGGGCAAAGGTAATTCCCCCGACCTTTTAAAAGAGCTGCTTCAAAAGGCTCCGCCAAAAGTTTGCGCACTATTGGCAAATCTTTCCCGATTAGTTGTTCTTGTAGATTGATAGTGTGAGTTGAAATGACTGCCTTTTTTCCCTCGCGAATGGCATACTCCACCGCCGGGATCAAATAGGCCAACGACTTGCCGACTCCGGTTCCTGCTTCGACCACCAAGGAGCGCTCACCCTCAAGCGCTTCGGCAACCTCGCCAGCCATTTGCTGCTGCTCCGCACGGTATTCAAAGTCAGGAGACTTTGAGAGCAGACCAGTCTCTGAGAAAACCATCCGCATCTCTTCACCAAACGAATTTCCACCACCAAGCGAGATCACTCCCGTGAGTAACTTCTCACGCCACCAAATTCAACTGTCATCAACACAAGAACATCAATGCTGATTTTCCAACATTTATGTTGCGGTTTTTTTAGCACACATTAATGTCCGCCCATGAACCGTTTGGAAAAAGGTGAACTCTCACGCCGTGAGCGACAGCTTCTTGATATCTTATACCGTCTGGGAGAAGCTACCGCGCAAGATGTGCAAGATGAATTACCCGACCCTCCCTCTTACTCTGCCGTCCGAGCTCTCTTAGCGACACTCGAGAATAAAGATATGGTCAAACACTCCAAGGAAGGGCGCCGCTATCTTTACAGTCCCGTCATTAACGAAAATAAAGCGAAACGTACCGCCCTCAAAAACCTCCTTGGTACTTTCTTCAAAGGAAGACCAGAAAACCTTGTCGCGGCCCTCCTCGATCCGAGCGACCAACAGCTAAGCGAAAAAGAAATCGCCGAAATTCGAAAACTCATCAAGTAGCCCTAGGCCATGATTATTCCTTCGCTCGTCTTCTCTCTCCTCGCGGCCTTCGCGATGTGGGTTTTCGTGCGCCGGAACCCTGCCACTGATCCTCGGGTCACCGTGGCTATCCTCGCGCTGCTCCTTATTCTTCCGCTCCTCAACTTTCTCCCCAAATACTCGGTTTCCGTTGAAGGAAGCCTTGGCACATCGACCTCGCTAAGTCCCTCGATCCTCCCATCCATTTGGACCTTAGGGTTTTTATTTTTCGGATTACGTGGGCTCATCGATGTTCTTTCGATGCAACGCTGGAATCGCGAATCAAGACTCGCCAATGATCTTCCTGCGTTTCAAGAAACCTTATGCGAACTTGCGATCTCAAGGCGTGTCGATTTGCGTATTCATCCTCGCCTCACATCGCCAGTTGTTTCGGGGTTGATTCGCCCACGTATTTACCTTCCAGAAAGCTCGACCGACTGGTCACCGCAAACCCTCAGGATGGCACTTCTTCACGAACTCGGACATGTCCAACGTCGCGACCTTTGGATGGCCACACTCGCACACATTGTCTGTGTTCTCCACTGGTTCAACCCATCAGTCTGGTGGTTACGTCGCACTTTCCTATCACAATGCGAATACGCTTGTGATGCCCACTTAGTTGAGAAAGGAACCGACCCTAATATCTACGCCAACGCACTTTGCGACGTTGCCCAGTCCGCCTCCGCTCCTCCTCTCTCTCTTGCGATGGCTGGTCATGTTCCTCTCCGAGAACGCATCATCTTTCTTTCAAGCGGTGGCCGTCGGGGCTCAGCCTTTCTTTCTAGCCTCATTTTTCTGACAGCAAGCAGCGCGATTGCGATGAGCATGGTCCGCTTTGTTCCCGAGCGCGCAGTGACTCCTCTCCTAACTCCGATAGACGAAGTCGAAATCCGTTTCAACGCGGATCCATTCCCTGGAAATTAGAGAAACGCCTTATATTTATCGGCAGCCAAAAGCTGAAGAAGGCTCGCCTCGAAAAAAGGGCTTTGGAAGCCCCCTCAATTTACGGCAGACTCTCCCATAACTAATGGATCGTCACGTCAAGTCATCGAAAGAAGTGCTCGCTTGGATTGCGGCACAACGTCGTGTGACCTCGATTAGTAGTGTCATTATTGCCCTGCTTTTAATGTTCTTGATTGGGATCCTTCTTTACCTCGTCAACCTCAGTATCCTCGAAAAGGAAATCCCCCAACAAGTGACCTATATCGCACCGCCTTCGGATGAAATCGATGACGATGCTTCGCAAAAAAAAGCGCAGATTCAAATTGCGCGCCGCCCAACCCCACCGGGCGGAGGGGCACCCTCGAAAATCATCTCTGCCATTACGATCTCTCCCGTTGCGGCGCCCACGATGGTAGAGCCCACTCTCGATCAAAGCTTTGGGATCGACGAGGGCTTTGGTAATGACACCGAAAAAGGGTTTGGCGGAGGAGATTTTGGAACCGTTCCTGGGGGAGCGGGCAAACGTTGTAACACTGATGACCGTCTTGCCCGTCTGGCAACCACCGGCGGTTCACCACAATGTGAAACCGCAGTCATCAACGCACTTCGCTACCTGAAAAAAAATCAACACAAAGAGGGTTTTTGGGGCGAAGAACATCGCTGTGGAATCACCGGCTTAGCCCTCTTGGCCTACCTTGGCCATTGTGAGACTCCGATATCCGAGGAATTTGGGGAAGTTGTTTTTAATGCCACCGTCTACCTCATCGATCGCGCCATAAAAAATAGAGGCCGGATTTTTGACGATCGGAAAGGCCCATGGTGTTACGAACACGCCATCGCCACTTATGCCCTATGCGAAAGCTACCTCTTCAGCCGATCCTTTGGGTATCAAGTTCCTAATCTTAAAAAAGTCGTGCAAGAAGCCGTCCAATGGATCATCGACTCTCAAAATTCCGTAGGGAGCTGGGGTTACCGTTACGGCGGCGGCGGACGTTATGACACCTCAATCACGGCGTGGCACCTGCAGGCGCTAAAAGCCGCAAAGTCAATCGGATTGAAGTTGCCGAAGCTCGAGGATACCGTCAGCCGTGGCCTTCAGTCCCTGATCGACGCCCAATTACCTAGCGGGGGAATTGGATACGATCCTAACCGAAAGGACGAGGGGAATTTGCCCCTAACGGGGGCAGGAGTGCTTTGCCTCCAACAACACCATGGACGAAGGGATTTTGATGCCCGCCAGGGGATTGGCCACATCGCAAAAAACTCCCGCTTTAACTTCAAAAAGAACGCCAACTTTTACGAACATTACTACGTTTCACAGGCTGCCATCAACGAAGGTGGTGCCTTTTGGAAAAGCTATAATAAGATGTTCCGCGACCAAATGGTTACGAATCAAAATAAGGATGGCTCGTGGCCCAACCCTCCAGGCAACAAGCATTCGGCTGGGGCCGTTTATAACACCGCCCTCGCCACCTTGATGCTTGAGGTCTATTACCGCTACCTTCCGGGCACTGGCAAATGACTCTCATCAGCTCGGGACCAATCGGCGACTGATCACGGAGTTCTCCCCAGACGGTCTCTACAAGGAATTAGAACAAATTCACTTTCTCCTGACGTTGTAATATTACTTCTGATAATTAATCACACCAGTTGTAACCAAATCAACGCCAAGCTCATAAGGCTTGTATGAAGAAACAAATCCTAAAGTTATGAAATTTAATATCCTCCTCGCCGCAAGCTGTATCGCAATTGGCGCTTCCATCGCCTGGCTTGCCAAGGCCGACCCAAAGGCAGATACCGCAAACACTGCTAAGCCCGCAGTCGAAGAAAAGAAGACCCCTTCAAAAAGCCAGATTACAGCTTCCGAGAATGAGAAACGCGAAGCCAGCAAACGCTCCATCGTCACCACAGAAGAAGTTACCCCACCCATCGACGCCATCCCTTTTGATTTTGAAGATGACAGCAGCGATATGGGTAGCCGAATGCAGCAAATGTTCAAAAATCGCCAACAAGCCAAGCTTGATGCCCGTATTTCCAAACTCGTCGCCCAACTGAATCTCACTCCAGAACAGGAAGCGAGCCTCAAAAAGGCCGCTGCAGATAGAATGAATCGCTTTGGTGAAATGATGGAAGGAGATTTCGATCCATCCAATATGAGTGAATTATTTAACACAGACGTAATCGATGAAGCACTTGCCGAAATCCTCACCCCGGAACAGCAGGAAGAGCTTGAAGGCGTTAAGAAACGTGAGATCGCTAACAAAGTCGAAGCACAGGCACTCAAGGAACTCGCTAAATTAAGCAACCTTGATCTCTCCCAAGAACAAAAAGATGCGGCCTATGACATTCTTTACAAGAATGCCGAAACTTCGGTTGGAAATGAAACTCCAGCGACAGGCCTTGTTTCAATGATCACCGAGGGATTGGGAATAGAATTGGACTCTGATACCTTGGGGATTGCTACGGCGATGATTCCCAGCACCGACGATATCGAAAGCGGAGAGATTGAGCAGGACCCTCGGGCCATGATGGCACAGGCACAGGCAAAAATGGACGCACGGATCAACGCTAAAGTTGAGGCGATGCGTCCGGTTCTCAACGACAACCAAATGGATCAATATCGTAAGGACCTCAAATTAAAATCAGGTGGAGTATTCGGAGGCCTCTTAAATGGTTTCACCACGGAAGGAGAGATTCCTTTCGGCAACAGCGAATAGGCCACCCTTTATTTTTCAGGCCCGCGCTCATCCTTGAGCCGGGCCTTTTTTTCGCGCGCTTCCCTAAAAAAACTCTTCAACATCGCAACACACTCTTCCTCCATGACTCCCATTGTGATCTCACAGTGGTGATTCAAAGGTGGATTGCTTTGGAGTAAATTAATCCAACCCCCAGCGGCTCCTCCCTTTGGATCCATTGCCCCATAAACGACACGATCCGGTCTACAATGAACAATCGCTCCGGCACACATCGGACAAGGCTCCTTGGTCACGTATAAAGTTGCTCCCTCAAGCCGCCAATCACCATAGGCTGTTTGCGCAGAAGTCAGGGCCAACATCTCGGCATGAGCAGTGGCATCCTTGAGCGTCTCGACCTGGTTCCACGCTCTTGCAATAACTTCACCATCACGAACGACAACTGCTCCAATTGGAACCTCACCAACCTCATAAGCCCTACTTGCCTCTCGCAAAGCCTGACTCATAAAAAAAAGGTCGCTTTGAAAGTCGATCGGCTGCTCGCTCTCGAAGTCATATTCCATAGTTCTCATTAAACGATGTTTTGGCTACTGGAAAGACTCTCTTGCGTAAGGACCAAAACCCGACCGCCTTTCACCTGCCATTTGACATTTACTCCTGCCAGTTGGCATCCGTAAATTCGTTCCTCGTCATTATGAAAAGCTGGCCTCGGATCAATCGCCAAAACCCTCGCAATTAAGGCCATCGTCTCTTCACTAAGTCCCACTTTCGCCTCATCACAAAACTCGACCGCAAGCGGCTCGGGAGCCTCTTTGGCAAATCCTCCTTCAGCCTCGCGTAAGGATTCAGCATAAGGCAAATAAGGCTTAATATCGAGCACTGGGGTGCCTTCGACGAGATCCAACCCACTTACCTCCAAGGCCCCTTTGGAGACTGATTCCAGAGCGACTAAAGAAAGCCCAATTCGATTGGGCCGAAAAGGTGAACGGGTGGCGAGGACTCCCTTCTTGTGATTGCCACCTAGTCTCGGAGGTCGGACGAACCAGCGAACCTCATCTTCTTTTACTTGATCAAAAAGAAAGACAATCCAGATATGGCTAAACTCTTCAAGCCCTCGACTCGCGTCCGAGGGAACCTCGTCGGAAAATACAACGCGTCCACGCGCCTCAGGAACAATCCCGCTCTGCCGAGGCGTGCCAAACTTTTCACCGAAACAACTCTCGACCCAACCAATCGGGCGCATAGAAATTTCCTCGCTCATGTCTCCAGCAGAGCAGGAGCGGGATCAAGAGGCTAGTATTCCTTTTCAAGTTCATCACAAAGATCTTAACCTGTGCGGAACCCTGTTGGGAAATTGTGAAACCTACGCCGACAATACGCACCTTTTCCTTCACTTCTACTCGTTAGGTAGACGCCACCCCCTAATCGGGCTATTACTTTTTTAGCGATACGATGATCACCACCCGCTTTGCCCCCAGTCCAACTGGAAAACTCCACCTCGGCCATGCCTACGCGGCCAAGGTGGCTTATGATCTTGCAAATAAGGAAGAGTCCCGTTTTTTGGTCCGCTTCGAGGACATCGATCACACCCGCGTGCGCCCGGAATACTACGACGAGATCCTTAAAGATCTAGAATGGCTCGGCTTATCTTGGGACGGAGAACCATGGAGACAAAAGGACCGATTAAAACACTATGAGAAGGCTTTGGAACAGCTTAAGGAATTGAGCGTCGTTTATCCCTGCTACTGCACACGACGGGAGGTCGAAGAAGAATTGACCCATCTGGCTCAAGCTCCACAAGGTCCCGAAGGGCCTCTCTACCCAGGGACGTGTCGCGGGCTTAAAAACGCTCCTCGCGACCGCGACCCCGCCTGGCGGCTTGACTCAAAAAAAGCTACCTCATTGATCGGTCCACTCAGCTTCCAAGACAAGATTCACGGAGACATCAAAATCGTCCCTGAACTTCTTGGGGACGTCATCTTAGCACGCAAGGATATCGGAACCTCCTACCATCTTGCTGTCGTAGTCGATGACGCAGCCCAAGAAATCACCCATGTCACGCGGGGTGAAGACCTTCTTCCCTCCACTCACGTCCATCGGATTTTACAAAGCCTTTTGGGGCTTCCAGAACCGAAGTATCTCCATCATGAACTCGTAACTGATCAATCAGGTGAACGACTTGCCAAAAGAAACGACGCCCAAGCCATCGCCTCCCTCAGGAAGAGGGGGATTTCCGCTGAGGAGGTGAAAAAAATGTTCTCTACCGCATCGTGCAGCCCTAACTGACAAAACATATTTTCCTCTGTCAGCCCTGATCAGATCAGACATCCGGTCGGGGCTTTCTTGCAAGCACACCAATTCCGTCCACTTTTAACAAGATCTCACCTTCAATCTATGAAGCTTTTCCGCACTTCGATTCTTCTCGTTTTTCTTTCACTTGGACTTTCCGCCGCTGATTTCCACCCGATTTCCTCAATCTCGAGTTCCACCTCCGGCAGTGACCTTTATTTGGTCAACAACCTGATCCAGGGACCTGGTTCGGGATTTGAAGCCACAGAACCCCACAATAGCATAGGGGGAGGTTCTACCAGCACCTGGGTCACCAATGCCCCCAATGGGGGAGGCGACTACTTCGCCAATGGAGTGGCCGACCCCGTTCTCATCATCGATCTTGGCGCCGACCGAGGTCTCAGCGAAATCAGCACCTGGGGGTATGCCAATTCCAACACAAATGGCGGACGTGAATTCAGCCTCCGTTTCGCCACGAGTACGGAAGGCACCGGAGGCTTCAGAAACTCAATCACCTACTCCCCTTCTTTTCAGGCTGCCTTCAGCGCCACCACCCGCGACTCAAATTCGTTCAGTCAAAACGTCACCGCCCGCTATGTGGAACTGACCTTCACCGACAACTGGCGAAACGGACAAGGTGGCACTCCGGGGGGAGACCGCGTGGGGCTCGGTGAGATTGCTTTCGAAGACACCGTTCCTCCTACTGACCCACTCTTGCAAGTCGACAACTCGTTCAATCTCGACCTCAATGGCTCGATCCAGACCTTCAACCTCGAAGTTTCCAATCTCGGTGCCACTCAAAACCTCACTCTATCCAATCTTTCATTCGGTGGCCCAAATTCCTCGTCATTTTTGGTCCTCTCTTTACCGGGAAGCATTATCCCTTCCAGCAGCGGAGTAATTCAGTTTTCCTTCAATCCCACCGGGATCACCGGCGCCGTGAATGCCTCACTGGACTTCGAGACAAACGACGCCACTCAACCATCACCCTCGGTTGCTTTGAGTGGTTTCATTCACGACCCCCGTATTTCGGCCCCGAGCTTCTTTGACCTCGGCAACTTCGAGATCGGTGCCGGCCCGGAAACCGATTCAGTTACGATCAACAATCTTGGTGGAGGACAAAGCCTCAGCATCTCCGGGACCGAACTTACCGGGAGTAACGCCGACAACTTCAAAATCATCTCCGCACCTGCCTCGATCGCCCCCCTTGGCAGCGATACTGTCACCCTTCAATTCGACCCTGCTGGTGGCGAAGGCGCTTTCTCCGCCCAACTTCGTATCACCAGCAATGATGCTATCAATCCCATTACGATTGTGAATCTCAACGCCCTTGTCGGAAACGCCATTCCAAATTCTGGCCTTCGCATCAACGAATTCATGGCCAGCAACGGCGACACCCTCAATGATGGCAACGGCGAATCCTCTGACTGGATCGAGCTTTACAATGCCGGCCCCGGACCAGTCGACCTCTCCGATTGGTCACTCACCGATTCCACAAACAATCTCAACAAATGGGTATTTCCTGCCGGCACATCCCTGACCCAAAATTCCTACCTGATCATCTTTGCCTCCGGCCGAGACACCGACAACTATGTCGATCCCGATGGATTTCTCCACACCAACTTCAAGCTCACCACAGGCGGCGAATACTTAGCGCTCGTGGAGCCAAACGGTACCACTATCAAAAGCGAATATTCTCCCCAATTCCCCTCCCAATTCGGAGATGTCTCCTACGGTACGTTCGCTGAAGGCAGCGAATCAACCGACCTCCTCGAAAACTCAAACGCCTCAGTTCTCATTCCACAAGACGGAACCCTTGGACTCTCATGGACCTTCCCCGTTTTTGATACCCAAGGTTGGATTCAACCCGAAACCGGAACAGGCGTCGGTTTTGACAATAGCAGGGATTATTTTCCCTTCATCGACATCAATATTGGCAGCCAACTCTCTGGGAACGGCACGACCGCTTATGTCCGTATTCCTTTCGAGATCGAAGACACTACTCAAATCAGCACCCTCACTTTCCGCGCGCGCTATGACGACGGTTATGTCGCCTACCTTAATGGTAAGCCTATCACTTCTCGTAATGCTCCCAATAGCCCAACTTGGGAGAGCAGGGCTACCGCCAACGCCAACGAAAATGCCAATATTGACGAGATCGATATCTCCTCTTTCATCACCGATCTCAAAAATGGGATCAATATTTTGGCCCTCCATAGTCTAAACCGCAGCGCCGGCAGCAGTGACCTTCTCATAGACGCTGAACTCACCGCCACCGCCCCTCCCACTGGCCCACTTCTTTCCGGGTATCTCGCATCACCCACCCCGGGTTCGGAAAACCTCAGTGGCTCTGCCAACCCTGGCCCTGAAATCATCAACGTTTCACATACTCCAGAACAGCCGGCCGAAAACGAGAACATCATCGTGACCGCCTCCGTCTCGCCCAGGCTGATTACGACTGGGAATGTCGACCTCACCTACCGCGTTCAATACGGATCCTCGACCACCATCGCGATGCTCGATAACGGAGCCGGAAATGACACCTTCGCAGGTGATTCCATTTACACCGCCACCATCCCCTCATCCGCCTATGGTCAGGAAGACATGGTGCGATGGTTTATCACCGCCAACGACGTATCGGACAGCTCGTCCCGAGCCCCTTTGTTCCTCGATCAAACAGGCAACAATCAATCTGCACAATACTTTGGCACCGTAACTAGCGACCCTTCCGTGTCCTCGGGCCTCCCACTCCTCCAGTGGTTCAGCCAAAATCGATCGGCCGGAAACACCCGCGGTGGAACCCGGGCCTCGGTCTACTTCCAAGATCGCTTTTATGACAACATCTTCGTCCGCCAGCGCGGACAAGCCACCAACGGATCTCAGTCCCAAAAGTTTGATTTCAACCGCGGCGATTCATTCTACATCAACGAAGAGATGCCCGCAGTTGGGGAGATCAACATCAATGGTCGCGGAGCAGATAGCACCTACGTTCGCCAAACCCTGGCTTTCGATACCCACCGCCTCGCCGGCAATGAATCGAGTCTCTCCTACCTCTGGCAACTCCGCGTCAATGGGGCCAATGATCGCGTCGGCATCGCGATTGAGCAAGCGGATGGAGACTATCTTGACCGCTATGGTTACGACGAGGAAGGCGACCTTTATAAGTTCGTTCAACGCAGTAATCTTAACCCCGTATTCTTCGACACCATCACCGGTATCGAAAAGAAAACAGGCGACAAAGGTAATATCGATTCCGCTGTGAATCTTGTGGCCGGACTTAATCTTCCTACCCCGACACAGAGACGTAAGTGGATCATCGATAACCTCGATCTCCCCCAGGTCATCAATTATCTCGCTGCGCGTTCCATCATTCAAGATGCCGACGACCTTCGTAAAAATTTCTATATGTATCTCGATACTCGCGGTGACGAACGCTGGCGCCTTCTCCCCTGGGACAAGGACTATACCTTCGGCGTCCGCGGAGATGGCGGAACCTTTCTCCCTCATCCTTTCTTCGGTGATGAAGAGCACAAGAAGCAGAACGCCAACCAATGGAATATCCTTTATGATGTCATCTTCGAAGAACCAGTTACCCAACGCATCTACCTGCGCCGCCTGCGCACCCTAATGGACGAGGTCCTTCAGCCTTCCTCAACCCCTTCAAACGATCGCATCCTTGAACAACTCGCCCAAGACATCATTGGCCCCGCTTCTCCACCTTTGAGCAGTAATGTAAACTCCCTCAACAGCTATCTCAGCAGTCGCCGAAATGTTCTTTTCAATAACTACAATTCGCTCATTCCCTCCAGCCAGACCAGGAGCCCCAGCCTTACCATCGCGGAGGTGGAAACCAATCCTGCCAGCGGAAACCAAGAAGAAGAATTCATCCGAATTCACAATAACGAAAACACCGAAATCGACATCTCGAACTGGACTCTTGAAGGAGGAGTGAGGTTCACTTTTAAAGCCGGCACTGTTATCGAACGAGACGGAGACCTTTATGTCACCCCTAGCAGCAAGGACTTCATCAACCGGGCCACATCCCCAACCGGAGAAGAGGAACTCCTTACCGCCTCGCCCTACTCGGGACACCTCTCGAACTTTAGTGAAATCCTCACTCTGAAGAACGAAGATGGAGTCGTTGTTGACACCATCAACACTCCAAACAAGCCCTCGGATACCCAGCTCTACCTCGTCATCAGCGAGATTATGTACCATCCGGCCAGCCCCAACGGCGATGCCGAGTATGTCGAGCTGATGAACATCAGTGACACCAAAACTCTCGAACTCGGCGGGGTTAAATTCACTCAAGGAATTGATTTCACCTTCCCCGTTGGCACCAAGCTTGCCCCGGGAGCCCGAATTCTAGTCATCCTTAATGAGACCGCCTTCGAAGCAATTTACGGCCCCGGGAAGCCCATCGCGGGAATCTTCCAAAATGGGTCCCGCCTCAACAACGGAAGCGATCGCATGAAGCTGGAAGACGCAAGCAATAGCTCAATCCAAGAATTCACCTACGACGACGAACTTCCATGGCCCACCGGACCCGATGGCGGCGGCTTTAGCCTCGTCCTTATCGAGCCCATCAATTCTCCCGACCACGACCTTTCTGCTAACTGGAAACAAGGATCCTTTGTTGGAGGAACACCCGGCGAACCAGAACCCTCCGGCTTCACTGGAGACCCCAACGCCGATCCCGACCGCGACGGCCTTTCCAATCTCCTCGAATACGCTTTTGGAACCTCTCCAACCCAGTCTCAACCTAGTCCCTTCGAAGTCTCAGTCATCGGCACTTCCGTCCAAATCACCATCCCCATCAATCTTGCGGCCAGTGACCTCACCATCAACCTCCAGAGTTCCAAAGATCTCTCAGTCTGGATCGATGCCTCCGGCGACCTGCCCGAAGTCTCAAGAATCGACAATGGAGACGGCACCGCCAGCCTGACTTTCCTGAGTGATTCCGAATATCTCAATTCAGAAGACAAACTCTTCTTCCGCCTCAAAGTGGAACTCAACTAACGAAAGCCTCAAGCTTTCACGCCTTCAGAGATTAGCAAAACTCAGCGCTTTCGCCGACCCATTCTTCCAGAATCCCCTCCTTGCAGTCTTCACTCAAATTTGGACACTTGAGGGAAAGCCACCTGATGAAACCTCTCTCCTTACTTACAAAGCTTACACCAGCCCTCTTCCTATTCAGCGTCACCTTGCCTCTAGCTGTAGCTGACGAGAAAAAGCCCAATTTCATCTTCATCCTCTCCGATGATATCGCACAGGGGGATCTCGGCGTTTACGGTCAGGAGTTAATCAAAACTCCTCGCATTGACCAACTCGCCAAGGAAGGCACCCGCTACATGCAGGCCTACTGCGGCACGAGCGTTTGCGCCCCTTGTCGCTCCGTTTTCTTCACCGGACTTCACTCCGGGAAATGCCCCGTCCGTGGCAACCGAGAAATGGCTCCCGAAGGACAATGGCCCATCCCTGCCGAAACCGTCACCATCGGTGAAGTCGCCAAGGCTGCTGGATATGCCACCTCGACCTTTGGGAAATGGGGCATGGGATTCTTTGACACTAGCGGAAGTCCGCACAAGCAAGGCATCGACCGATTCTTCGGCTACAACTGCCAACGGCACGCTCATTCCTACTTCCCCACTTACCTTTACGATAATGATGCGCCGGTGCGCCTTCCCGGAAACACCGGCAAAGGAGTTGGAAAAACCTACGCCCAAGAATTGATTCAGAATGAAATGATCAAGTGGGTGAAAGGAAATGCCAAAGATCCCTTCATGATGTTTTACGCCATCACCCTCCCCCACGGCGCCCATGAAATCGATGACCTTGGCATCTACAAGGACAAACCGTGGACCATGAAACAAAAATCCTACGCGGCCCAAGTCACCCGCGTCGACTCCGATATCGGCGAACTCGTAGACACCCTCCGCGATCTCGGCATTGATAAAAATACCCTCATCGTTTTCACCGGCGATAACGGCTCGTCGTTCAATCCTTCCTCCGAAATCGGCAAGCTCTTCAAGCAGGACGCAAATGGCCTTCGCGGATATAAGCGCGGCATGTACGAAGGGGCTCTTCGGCAAGCCGGATTCGCCTGGTGGCCCGGAACCGTTCCCGCCGGCCGTGTCGACGAATCACCCTGGGCCCTCTGGGATCTCATGCCCACCTTCGTCGAAATGAGCGGAGCCACACCGCCCGAGGGATACCAAACCGACGGCCACTCGCTCCTTTCCTATCTCGAAGGAGGCGAAGCACCAAAACGCGATTACTTTTACTGGGAACTCCACAAAGGGGCCGTCGTGCAAGCTGCTCGCTGGGGCGAAAACCCTTCGTGGAAAGCAGTCCGAAACGGCATCAACAAGTCCATCGAAATTTACGATCTCATTAAAGACGCCGGAGAAAAAAACAACCTCGCCAAATCACGTCCCGATCTTGTCAAGAAAGCCGAAGATATTTTCAAAGAGGCCCACCAAGTTGATGCCGAATGGCCCCTCAGCGGCCCCACTAAAACCCAAAAAACCGAAGCCCAAAAAGCCTGGGTTATCAAACGCAAACGTGACAAGGACGGCTGGGTCCCGCCCAACGCAAAACCACTTAAGTAGAGCAACGCACGCCCCAAATTTCTCCCATTCATTTCCTATGAAACCCTTTGGGGCCCCGTTCTTTCTTTGCCTCTGCTTGCCTAATACAAGCGCCTGACCAGCACGGCTTTCTCCGCTCGTTTCGACACCACCACTGTCTCATAGGTATCGGCCCCCAGAGTGATCATGGGCTCTCCTTCGCCCTCAGATACCGCGATCACAACCGCGTGACTCGATCGGAGTCCACCCAACCACTTACGAGTATCGCTGACATAAACAAGATCACCACAGGCTGCACCCAAGTCGTCTGCCAAGGCTCGTGAAATGGTGACCCCAGCCAACCTTGCCTCTCCACACAATTCCGGTTCCTCTTCAAGGCGCTCCACCTTCGCCATGGCCTCAACGACCTCATGTTCGGATCCGGCCGATCCTTTGTAACGTTTGATAGCATCCGCAATCGTTCCCCACACCAGGCC
>Ga0208973_1000811_pt1 | contig 15030 bp, 10 predicted proteins | sample AOAMet_66_BLW_10_2_FD_188233 | JGI IMG/M metagenome (GOLD analysis project Ga0208973, IMG submission 188233) | Ammonia-oxidizing marine microbial communities from Monterey Bay, California, USA - CAN11_66_BLW_10 (SPAdes) | ecosystem: Environmental > Aquatic > Marine > Intertidal zone | place...
AGTATTTCTTTTCTTAACAAAGCAACTGATAAATCAGACGAACTACTTTCTATAGAAATAAACATGAGTTACTTTTTAAAATTTTCAAAAAACATCTAGTATTATAAGTCTTTACTATATATTAAAGTGAATAAATTAGAACTTTAAATATTAAAAAGATTTGAGGAATGCATGTATTATTTTTTTGCTTTTATACTTTTAGTTATTACTAGTGTATCTTTTGCACAAGATAATAGCAAAAAAGAAGGTTTAATGACAAATTATGCTTCATTTATTATGTATCATAGATTTGGTGAAAACAGATATCCTTCAACAAATATTAAAAAAGAACAGTTTTTAAAGCATATAAATGAATTATTAAAACCAAAATATAATGTAATTAATATAGAACAAGCTCTTGATGCCATAAATAATAAAAAGTTAGTCAAAGATAGATCTGTTGTAATTACTATAGATGACGCATATTCGTCAGTTTTTAACTATGCTTGGCCAATTTTTAAAAAACATAATATTCCTTTTACATTATTTGTTTCTACAGACGTCATTGACAATAATACACCTGGATATATGAGCTGGGAAGAAATACGTATTTTAAGAGATAATGACATAACTATTGGAAGCCAAACTAAATCTCACCCACATATGTATAAACTTAACAGACAGAAGATTATAAGCGAACTCTCGATATCAAATAAAAGATTTGTTGATGAGATAGGCAGTCAACCTAAAATTTTTGCATATCCTTATGGAGAATATAATCTAGAAGTTTTAGAGCAAGTTAAATTGCATGGGTTTGAAGCGGCATTTGGTCAACATTCTGGTGTAGCTCACAAAAGTTTAGGACTTTACGAGTTACCTCGCTTTGCGATGAATGAGAAATATGGTGGAATGGAAAGATTTTTGTTAGCCGTAAATGCTTTACCTATACCTATATTAGATTTGTCACCAAAAGACCCTTTAATTTCAAAAAATCCTCCATTTTATGGTTTTACATTATCTAATTCAATTGAACCAAAAAACGTAATTAGATGTTTTGCAAGTAATGGCATCACATCTGACACAAAAAGGCTTGGAAAAAATAGGATTGAAGTAAGATTGAGTGAACCATTTTCTCGAGGAAGAGGCCGAATTAATTGTACTATGGCTGCAGATGAAAACAGGTGGAGATGGCTAGGAAGACAATTTATAGTTAAATAATTTTAGTTTAACGCTTTTCTAACACAGAATTTTCAAATCTATATAATTTATTACTATTAATCATATCATTCACTTTTTCTACGTAAGCTAATCCAATTTCTGCATAGTTTTCCAGATAAACAGCAGTGTTGTATCCCTTAATGTCTTTTCCAGCTTTAAACATCATTGATCTATAATTTCTCATTTCTTTATATGCTGGATGTCTATTTAAATTTAGAATGTACGAATTAAGAGATTCTGATATATTTTTAAAACTTTTAACAGCAAAGTTTGCATCTAAATTTCCATTCGGTTTAATTCCATCATTATTTTTCCAGGTCCACTCACCAAATAATGCGTTACCTTCTTTTGCAAATCGGGAAGCTCCCCATCCACTTTCAATAATAGCTTGCGCAATTATCATGGAGACAGGAATTCTATTTACTTTAATTAGTAATTCTTTTTTTATATTTTTTAATTGTAAGCTAGTTAAGCTACCAAAGTTAATCTTTTTAAAATTTTTAACTTTATATTTTCTTGCAAAAAGTTCTATTTTATAAATATTATTCGTTAGGAAGGCAATTTTTAATAGCTTTCTTTCTTCCAAAACTAGTTCGTTTCCCCTTAAAGCTATGGGTAATAAGATACTCAAAAAGACTCTTTTTTTTTCAAATATTTGATATTCATCAATATTTTTAGGTATAGAAGAAAAATACATCCGTGGAAGAGGAAGTTGTTTTTCAATACTACTTAAAACTTGGTTTGACCACTTAATAACTTTAGACTTTTTATTAATTTGATCCAAAGATAAATATTTATTATTAAAATTAAATTTCTCTTCTTTATTTACAATAGTAGTGACTTTGTTCACATCTCTTTGAAATACAAAAAACTTAAAGTTAGGTGAGTTTATTTTCCAGAATCCAGGACCTATAAAGCCTAATAAAAACAATAACAATATTAGAAATAAAGAAGAAATATTTATATAATCTTTATCTTTAATTTTTCTGGGCTTTATTAACATATTGTTAGTTAAATATTTATAATTCTGCAGCTTTAACTTCTGTAACTTCTGGAATGTAGTGTCTAAGCATATTTTCAATACCCATTTTTAAAGTAGCCGTACTTGAGGGACAACCGGCGCAAGCGCCTTTCATTTGTAAAGTAACTACACCTTCTTCAAATGAGCAGAAGGTTATATCACCTCCATCCATTGCTACAGCAGGCCTAACTCTAGTTTCTAAAAGATCTTTAATTTGTTTAATGGTTTCAGTATCTTCTTCATTATTAGTTTCAGAATTGTTTAATGCATCATCATTTAATACTGGAAATCCACTGGAATAATGTTCCATAATTCCAGTTAGAATTGAAGGCTTCAGAGTATTCCAATCTAAACTTGAATCTTTAGTTACTGAAATAAAGTCTGAGCCTAAGAATACTCTACTTACTCCATCTACATCAAATAAACGGGAAGCTAACGGTGACACCTTAGATTGCTCTTTATTTGAGAAATCTACCGTTCCCTTTTTTAAAACATTCTCCCCAGGCATAAACTTCAACGTCTCAGGGTTTGGTGTGTCTTCAGTTTGAATAAACATTATAAACCTCCTTTATGTAAAGTATCATTTTTTTAAAATTAAACAACTATCTTTCATGTTTAGTTAATAAGACCAACTAAACTTTTAACATCTTGCAACACTGGTTCAGCAATCTGTCTTGCTTTAATTTCTCCAGTTTTCAAAATTTTGTCTATTGCTTTTGTGTCTTTTAACAAATATCTCATTTCAGACGAAATAGGATTTAAATTTTCAACTGCTAACTCTATAAGCTTAGGTTTAAAATGGGAAAAGCCTTGCCCAACAAAATTTTCAACAGTTTTATCAAGAGTTTGATTTGATAGAGATGAGTATATGTTAAGTAAATTAAATGCCTCTGGCCTTTTTTTAAGTTCATCCACTGTTTCTGGTAATGGATTAGGATCTGTTTTAGCTTTTTTAATTTTATTAGATATTTCTTCTTTAGTATCAGTTAAATTAATTCTGGATGCGTCAGACGGATCAGATTTGCTCATTTTTTTTGTTCCATCCCTTAAACTCATAACACGAGTTGCAGGTCCAAATATTTGAGGTTCTGGTAAATTAAAGAAGTTATTTTCATTGTCCAAAGTAAACATATTATTAAACGAGGATGCTATATCTCTTGCTAATTCAATGTGTTGCTTTTGGTCATCTCCAACGGGAACATGGGTGGCTTTGTATAACAGGATGTCTGCAGCCATTAACACTGGATAACTATAAAGTCCAACTGTAGCATTTTCTCTATTTTTACCAGCTTTTTCTTTAAATTGTGTCATACGATTTAACCAACCAATTCTGCAAACACAATTAAATATCCATGCTAATTCAGCGTGTTCTTTAACGGAGGATTGATTAAAAAGTATTGATTTATTTATATCTATACCAGAAGCGATGATTGCAGCTGTTACCTCGTGTATTGATGCTCTTAATTGTAAAGGTTCTTGTGGAACTGTTATTGCATGTAAATCAACTATTGAAAAAATTGAAGAAAAATCAGCTTGAAGTTTTACCCAATTTTTAATGGCTCCTAAATAATTACCTAAGTGTAAATTACCGGTTGGTTGAATACCTGAAAAAATTCTTTTTTCGTTTTGTTTAGATTGAGGAATTGTCATTATACTTTTTTATCTTTCTTAAATTTTAACATGTTTTTTTTTAAAAACTCTTGAGGAATATAACTTAATAAAGAAGAAGTCAAAATATACATTGAAAACCCTAATGTAGTTATTATTAATAGAGTACAAAATTCATTAATTTGATAACTTTTTGAAAAATACACAAAAACTTTCATTATAAATACCATAAACACAGACACAAAGCTTATCTTTAAAGAATAAACAAAAATAGAAAAAATGTTAAATGCGTTATGATCAAAACTAATTTTAGGTTTTGATAATTTTTCACTTTTGATAAGAAGAACAATATAAATAATACATCCTACCCATGAAGAGATTGACGTCGCTAAAGCTATCCCTGCGTGATAAAAATAACGCATCATAATTAGTGAAAAAATTATATTTAAAATAAGTAATACAATTCCTATATACATCGGTGTTTTTGTATTTCCTTCTGAAAGAAAGGCTGGCTGACATGACTTTAAAATGATGAAAGCTGGAATTCCAAAAGCGTATGCTTTCAATGCTAATGCTGTTTCATTAGATTCATCTATGCCAAACTGTCCTCTTTGGAATAATACATTAATAATTAAATCAGAAAAATTTACAAAAACGAATAATGATGGAATTGAAAAAAACAATCCAATTTTTAAAGATATTATTAATTCATTTGAGAATTGTTTTATATCATTTTTTGCAATTGACTTTGACAAAGAAGTTAATAACGAAGTGCTTAATGCAATTCCTATTATACCTAAAGGTAACTGAGCAACCCTATCTGCAAAGTAAAGATAAGAAATTGACCCAAAACCTAATAGACTAGCTAAAATTGTGTCAACTAATAAATTTATTTGGAGAATACCTCCTCCCAACGCAGCCGGTAAAAATTTATACCATGTTTTTTTAATGTAAAATTGGATCTCATCTTTATCTTTAAGAGATACGTCCTCTGTTTTGGCTTTGGTTGTATTTAGTATCTTATATTTTTTAATAATTATTGACATAAAAATTAATTGTAGAAAGCCTGCTAAAACTGTTCCTATAGATAATGGCATAGATTTAATTATCAAAGAATCATCTATAAAAAAACAACTTATTATCAAAGATAAATTTAAAATAACAGGCGTAAACGCAAAGGGCCAAAATTTACCTGCAACATTTGTTACAACACCTAAAATAGCTACTATTGATATCAAGGGCATAAAGATAATTGTTATTCTTGTTAGTGATATTATATGACTCATAACAAAATTATTATCTGAAAACCCTGGTGCTAAAACATGTGTAATGAAAGGCATAAATATTTGTACAACTATTGTAAATATGCACAAATAAATAAAAAATCTAAGTATAAAAGCTTTATAAAAATTAATAGCAAATGCTTTATTTTTTTTTTCTATCAATTTGGTATAAATTGGAAGTAACGCAGAAGTTAAGGCACCTTCAGCAGTAATTCTTCTAAATAAGTTAGGTAACTTAAAAGCTATAAGAAAAACATCAGTTAAAATACCCGCACCTAAAAAAGTGGCTATAAATATATCTCTTATAAACCCAGAAACACGACTTAAAAAAGTTAAACTAGCTAGTTGAGTAAAACCCTTAATAAAAAAGGAAGTTTTGTCTTTCATCAGTTTCTCAAGATCTGGTCATTTGATTTGCTGGATCTGTTTCTTCTAATATTTTCAAAATCGACATTTTAACTTTATCCATGCTTTCATTATTATCTATTTTTAAACCAAAGGCGTCTTTTATATAAAAAATATCCACTACCCTATCACCGTAGGTAGATACATTAGCAGTATTAATTTGCAAGCCCAAGCTTGTTATAACTTTTGTAATTCTATATAATACCCCAGGTGCATTTTTACATTTTATTTCTAAGATAGAGTATTCATCACTCATATTATTATCTATAATGACACGCGTGGGAGCTTTGATAGCACGAAAACGTGCTGGAATTTCTTCCCATCTTTTATTTAAAGCTTTTTCTACATTAAAGTTTCCTTCTAAACCCTGGGAAATTATTTTAAGCAATTTTTTTTTAGAATGTTCTTCTATAATTGGTTGTCTATTTTTATTTTGTATAAAAAAAGTATCTAAAGCATAACCATCTGAACGTGTAATTATTTTTGCATTTACAACATCATAACCAGAAGCAGATACTAAACCAGAAATCAATGAAAATAAACCATGATGATCAGGCGCTATTACAAGAAGTTCAGTTGCTTTTAACTTACTTTCGTCAAAGAGATGAACTTTGAACTTCTTTGAATCTTTATACATATTTCTGAAAATTTCATAATGGTTAATTATTCTTGATAATTTAAATATTTCCCAGTAATTGTTATAATAATAACTGCAATATTTTTTTGCATCAGAGTTAGATAATCCATTTTCAATTAGAAAAATCTCAAATGATTTTTTAGGGGTTTTAATTATTTCATTAACATTATCTTTTTGAAGCATATCAAATGATTTAGAATATAGTTCAGTAATTAAGGATCCTTTCCAATCATTCCATATTTCTGGACCAACCCCTTTTATATCTGCTACAGTTAAAACCAATAACAATTTTAACCTCTCAACTGACTTCACCTTATCAACAAAACTCTTAATAACTCTTGCATCTCCTAATTCATAACGAAATGCAGTTTTACTCATTAATAAGTGGTATAAAATAAGCCACTCTACAGTTTTTGTTTCTTCTTTACTGAGACCTAACCTTGGACAAACAACAGAGGCTATTAAGGCACCATTCTCTGAATGGTCACCTTTTCTCCCTTTAGCAATGTCGTGTAATAACATAGCAACAAACAGACATTTTTTTGAGCTAATCTCTAAAATTATTTTACTTGCTAATGGTGCAAAATTTTTGAATTCTCCATTTTTTAAAGAATAAAGATTAGAGATTGTAAAAATTGTATGTTCATCAACCGTATATGAGTGATACATATCAAATTGCATCAAACCTACAATTTTTTGAAACTCAGGAATAAATTTACCTAAAATATTTGATTCATTCATTAATCTTAGTGTTCTAGTTGAATCCTTATCACTAGTTAAAATATCTAAAAACATTTTATTAGCGTCAAAATCATGTCGAACTTCATGATTTATCAGTCGTTGTAAACTAGTTAAATACCGAAGGGTTTTTGGGTGAATATCTATATTTTTGTTATGTGAAATATTAAAAAGTTTAATTATATTGACAGGATTTTCTGATAATACTTCTTTATTCTTTACAAATAAACGACCTAATTCAATATCAAATGGGTATACATCTTCCTTTTTTTTAAAACTTAAAAAGCTTAACCTGAGTGGCTTATTAAACTCTGTTTCAATTGCTGCACAAAATATTCTTGTCAAACTACCAACTGTTTTAGTTGCAAGAAAATATCTTTTCATAAACCTTTCAACATCTTTTTGAGTTATAGTATTTTTAAAATTCATGGTTTTAGCAAGATCTAATTGAGCATCCATAGCTAGTCTATCATCTTCTCTAAATGCTCTATAATGAAGATGACACCTGACAGAAAGTAAAAATCTTTGAGATTCAGCAAAAGAAGCTGCTTCTTTTTTTGATAATGCGCCTATATTTATTAATTTTGAAACACTGTCAACTTTGTAAGCAAATTTTGAAATCCAAATTAGTGTATGTAAATCTCTTAAACCACCCTTACCATCTTTCACATTAGGTTCTACGACATATCTTGAACCTCCAAATCTTTTATGTCTCAATTCTGATTCGACTAACTTGGCTTCAACAAATTTTAATGTCTTTGTGTTTTTTATAAAAAAAGTAAATTTATCATTTAATAAACTAAAAACATCTTCATTTCCTACTATAAATCGCTTCTCTAGCAAGGCTGTAGAAATAGTTAAGTCTAATTTACTTTTTTCAATACAATCATCAATCGTTCTAGTGGAGTGCCCAACTGTGTATCCTAAATCCCATAATATATATAGTATAAATTGAATAACTTCTTCAGCATGCTTGCTCTGATTTATTTTTAAATTATTAGGTAATAGGAACAATAAATCTAAGTCTGAGCAGGGTGCAAGTTCACCTCGTCCATAGCCACCAACTGCAATTATTGAAAAAATGTAATCTGTATTATTAAATATCTTATAATATATTTTTTTAAATACTACTCTCAACAAACTATCAATTAAAATAGAATTTAAACCTACATTAAGTGATCCATCTGATGTTTCTAAAAATATTTTTTTTATTAAGCCAATTTTTTCATCTAACTGATTTTTTAAATTTGAAAACAATTCTTTTTTGAAAAGACCTAAATCATTTGTTTCTGTCTTAAAATCATCTATCTTATATAAATTTTCAGAACAGTTTTTTGCATATTTAATTGGTTCCAAACTTTGAACCCATAATGCATCTTGATTAATATTATTTGACGTATTTTGAAGGTTTTCTTTTTTTTTATTAAATAAAGTAAACCCTGATTTAATACTAATTCTATCCATATCTTATCTTAATAATTTAAGTTTATACAAAATATCTAAAGCTTCACGAGGTGAAATATCATCCACATTAATATTATCAAATTCTTTAAAAAAACTCTGACTTTCATTTATGTTTGAATAATTATCATCTAAATTATCAGATTTTTTTAAATTTGAGTTATCTTTGTTATTTTCTAGTTTGGATAATAATTGTGTTGCTTTTTTTATTACTTCAAATGGAAGCCCTGCTAATTGGGCAACGTGAATACCGTACGATTTGTCAGCTTCGCCTTCAATTATTTTATGCATAAAAATTATTGAATTGTTCCATTCTTTGATGGACATTTTATGACATGATAAATGATTCAAATCTTCCTTTAATGATGTAAGTTCATGGTAATGTGTTGCGAAAAGAGTTCTTGGTTTTATCTTATTATGTAAATAATCTAAAACAGACCAGGCTATAGCAAGTCCATCAAACGTTGCTGTTCCTCTTCCTATTTCATCAAGAATGACCAAAGATTTTTCAGAAGCTGTGTTGAGTATCAAGGAAGTTTCTATCATTTCTATCATAAAAGTAGACTGCCCTTTTGCCAAGTCATCTGACGCACCAACTCTAGAAAAAATTTTGTCAAAAACTCCTATATTGGCTTCTTTTGCTGGTACAAACAAACCAGCTTGAGCCATAATAACTATGAGGGCATTTTGTCTCAGATAAGTTGATTTTCCTGCCATATTTGGTCCTGTTATTAACCACAAAAAATCATCTTTATTTAATATGCAATCATTTGATATAAAGGAATTCTCTGATAATTTCATTTGTGTTTCTACAACAGGATGTCTTCCTTCAATTATTTCTAATGTTTTATTTTCTAAAATTTTGGGACATACATAATCTCTATCTTTGGATTGTTTTACGACCATAATACCTATATCTAATTCGGAAATTGCAGATGCAATATCAAGTATTTTTTTCCCCTCATTTATTATTTGGTTAGTAAAATTTTTAAAAATATCCATTTCTATAGAAATTGATTTATCATATGAATTTATCAACTGATTTTCAGCTTCGTTTAATTCAATGGTTGTAAATCTTGATGTTTGGGCTGTTGTTTGTCTATGAATAAAAATGTCTTTATCTCTTAATGCCTTATCATGAACAGCTCTTACCTCTATGTGATAACCTAACATTCTATTGTATTTAATTTTTAGAGAGTTTACATTTGTCAAATCAGAATATTTATTTTGTAGCTTTGTTATTTCCTCTAATTCATTATTTCTAAGATTTCTTAATTTATCTAAATTATCATCATAGCCATCTCTTATAAAACCACCTTCTTTTGTTGATAACGGAAGATCTTTTTTTAGAGAGTTTTTAATGTCTTCAAATAAACTATAATCAACACTAATTTGATTGAGAATATTATTTAATAATGGCGCTTGGTTTAAACGATCTTTAAATGATATTATAGTTTCGTAAATTTGTTTTACGTTTAAAAGGCCATTACAGAGAATAGATAAATCTTTTGGGCTTCCTCTTAATAATGAAATCCTAGATAATGATCTTTCAATATCTGGTATATTTTCTAAATTATTTTGAAGTTTAAAAATATCAATATCATTATTTAGAAACCAATTTATAAGATTGTACCTTTTTTCAATCTCTACAACTTTATAAAATGGTTCTGTTATTCTTTGTTTTAATAATCGAGCGCCACCAGCTGTTTTAGTTTCATCTAGGGAGGTAATTAAGCTACCTTTAGTTTCACCAGATAAGTTAGATAATATCTCAAGAGATTTTTGTGTAAAATAATCTATTTCTAAGAAATTATTTTCTGACTCATTTTTAATCATTGATAAAATTGGAAGTTTGCCACACTGAGTTAGTTTTAAATACGACAATAAAACGCCAGAAGCTATAACTTCTCCATCACTAAATTTACCAATTCCTTCCAAAGACATTATAGAGAAATATGAACATATTTGTTGTAAACACGATGAGTAGTGGAATAAACTAGAAGATTGTTTTTTTATTATAGAATGCCATTCTTCACTTATAATATTCAATTCCATTGCATCTGAAACTAGTATTTCTGAAAAATTCATTCTCAATAGTAAGTTAGTGAGTAATTGCTTTTGGTTATTTTCCTTTTGTAAGTTTCTGGATTTAAAACATCCAGTAGACACATCAACCCAAGAAATAGAAATTGAACCATTGACATCTGAAATCGCTCCAAGAAAATTATTAGCGTTTCTATCTAATAAGTTGTCTTCTGTAAGTGTGCCTGGAGAAATTATTCTTACAACTTCCCTTTTTAAAGGACCTTTTTTTAAATTACTTTTTGCTTCTTCTATTGTTTCTGTTTGTTCGCAAACAGCAACATTAAAACCTTTTTTAATTAATTTTGGCAAATAATTATCTGCTGAATGGAACGGCACACCGCACATGGGAATATCCATGCCATTTGTTTTCCCTCTCTTAGTTAAAGTAATGTCTAAGGCTTTTGAGGCTGCAATTGCATCTTCAAAAAACAATTCGTAAAAATCACCCATGCGATAAAATAATAGAGCATCTTTATGTTTGTTTTTGATAGTTAAATATTGTTCCATCATAGGAGTGGTTTTATTATTCACAATTACTTATAACCTTTTAGCTTTTATAAAATCATTTAGATTATAAATTAACATTCAAATATAATTAAATTATGATCTTTTATTAAAATAAGTTATGATATCATACATATTATTTTAAGTTTTTGAGGAAAAAATGTCTACTACCAAAAACAACAATACAACTAAATCGAATTTAGAAAAAGAAGCCTTAGATTATCATAAAAAAGGTCGTCCAGGAAAATTAGAGATCACACCCACTACGCCCTTAATTAGTTCTCATGATTTATCTTTAGCATATTCACCTGGTGTGGCTACTCCTTGCCTCGAAATTGAAAAAAACCCAGATACAATTTATGATTATACTTCTAAAGGTAATGTTGTTGCCGTTATTTCAAATGGTACTGCTGTGTTAGGCTTGGGTAATATTGGTGCGGGCGCATCAAAGCCAGTCATGGAAGGAAAAGCCGTTTTATTTAAAAAATTTGCAGATGTTGATGGTATTGATTTAGAAGTTGATACCGATGATATAGATAGGTTTGTAGACGCAGTATCGTTATTAGGCCCAAGTTTTGGGGGAATAAATTTAGAAGATATTAAGGCGCCTGATTGTTTTATAATAGAACAGCGTTTAAGAGAGATTATGGATATTCCAGTCTTTCATGACGATCAACATGGAACTGCAATCGTAACTGCTGCAGGAATAATAAACGCACTTCATTTAACTAATAGAAATATAAAAGACACCACTTTTGTAAGTAATGGTGCAGGTGCAGCATCTATTGCATGTGTTGAATTACTTAAAGCTATGGGCGCACAAAATAAAAATGTAATTTTAGTTGATAGGGATGGCGTCATATATAAAGGAAGACAGTCTAATATGAACCAATGGAAATCTGGTCATACTGTTGATACTAAAGCAAGAACTTTAGAAGATGCTCTAAAGGGCGCAGACGTATTCTTAGGACTTTCTGTACCAGGTTCGGTTACTAAAGATATGGTTAAAAGCATGGCATCTAAACCAATTATTTTTGCAATGGCAAACCCTATACCTGAAATTATGCCTGAGGATGTTAAAGATGTAAGGTCAGATGCTATAATAGCAACTGGAAGATCTGATTACCCTAACCAAGTTAATAACGTTCTTGGATTTCCCTATATTTTTAGAGGTGCACTGGATGTTAGGGCTACAACTATAAATGAAGAAATGAAGATTGCTGCAGCCAATGCTATAGCTGAATTAGCAAGAAAAGATGTGCCTGATGAAGTTAATGCAGCTTATCATGGCGTCCAATTACATTACGGTAATGATTACATAATACCAGCTCCTTTTGATCCAAGGCTCATTTCATCTGTTTCTTCAGCAGTAGCAAAAGCAGCGATGGATTCAGGTGTTGCCAAGCAACCTATAAAAAATTTGGAGTCTTATGAAAGAGAATTAGAAGGTAGAACTAATCCTATAGCTTCAATTTTGGAACCTTTAAAATCTAGAATTAAAGCTAAAAAACAAAGAGTGGTTTTTGCTGAAGGTGAAGAAGAAAAAACCATAAGGGCAGCATTATCATTTTATAACTCAGGATTTGGAACACCTATTTTAATAGGTAGAGAAAACAGAATAAGAGAAACTATGGAGAAAGTTAATCTTGAAGGACTTAGTGAATTAATTATTCATAATGCAAGTCTAAGTAAAAATAATGAAAAGTATATTCAAGAACTTTATAAAAAGCTTCATAGAAATGGTCATCTTAAAAGAGATTGTCAAAGATTAATCAATCAAGATAGAAATGTTTTTGCAGCTTCAATGATTTCTGCGGGAGATGCAGATGCAATGGTAACAGGAGTGACAAGACCTTTTGCTAGATGCTTTGACGACATTACCAAAGTAATAAGCGCAAGAAAGAAAGAATCTTTTCTGTCTATGTCAATGATTGTTTCAAAAGAACGCACTGTGTTCATTGGAGATGTAAATATACATGATAGACCCTCTGCTGAACAAATTGCTGACATAGCCTCTGGTATTGCAAATACAGTTAAAAACTTAGGATATACTCCAAGAGTTGCTTTATTGTCATTTTCAAACTTTGGTAATCCTATAAGACCTAGTTCAAAAAATATAAGAGAAGCTGTAAATATATTAATAGAAAGAGAAGTTGATTTTGAGTTTGATGGAGAAATGACTGCAGAGGTTGCTCTAGATTATAATCTTATAAAAGAAAACTATCCTTTTTGTAGATTATCTGGTTCTGCTAATGTCCTAATAATGCCAGGATTGTTATCAGCAAACATATCGTTTAAGCTTCTTCAGTCTCTAGGAGGTGGGTCAGTTTTAGGTCCCTTAATGATTGGTGGAGAAAAACCATTTCAAATTGTTCAGATGGGCTCGTCTGTATCGGATATTGTAAATTCTGCTTCTATTGCAGCATATAATGCTATTTACTCAAAATAACGAGACTTAAAAATATCTTAATTAATTAAACTTTTTAATAAGATTTTAGGTCTAGCTCCGTAATATTGAATTATTTCAGCAGCAGCTTTACTTCCTAAATTTCCACATTCCTCTATGGAATGTTTATACATATATCCATATAAAAAACCAGCCGCAAACATATCGCCTGCTCCGGTTGTATCCACAAGTGATTTAACAGCAACAGAATTAATGATGTGTTCTTTTTTTGTTTCAAATACAATAGAACCTCTAGATCCTAGTGTAATGGCACCCATTTCAACATCACTTTGAATTAATTGAATGCAATCATTTAAATTTGATTGATACAAATTTTTTATCTCTTCTTCATTAGCAAAAATTATATCAATATACTCAACAATTAAATTAAGAAAATCGTTTCTATGTCTCTCTACACAAAACAAATCTGATAAACTAAAAGCTATTTGAATATTTTTATCTTTTGCCAATCTACAACAATGATAAATTGCTTTTTTAGCCTCTGGTTGATCAAATAAATATCCTTCAATATAAAGCAATTTACTATTAGTTATTAGGTCTTCATTTATAGAATTTATATTAAATTTTACACTGGCACCCAAAAAAGTACTCATACTTCTTTCTGCATCAGGAGTAACCAAAATAATGCTTTTAGACGTTTTATCTAACATTTTAGACGTCTTGTTTTGGAAAAAAACATTAGACTTATTTATGTCCTTAGAAAATAAGTCTCCAAATTCATCGAGACCTGTTTGACCAATAAAGCATGCCTTTCCTCCAAAAGAACTAAAGCCAACAGCTGTATTAGCCGCGCTTCCTCCAGATACTACAAGTGGCGCTTTAATACTATCTATTAAATTATCAGCCGTTTTTGTGTTTATTAATTGCATTCCTCCTTTTGGAATGTCCAATTCAGTTAGAAGCTCATCTGAAGTTTCTGCTATAATATCTACAATAGCATTACCTATAAAAGTAATATCATGATTAATTTTGTGCATTTTTGCCTCAAAAGTATTTTTAAATAGACTTAATATAAAACTATATCTATGAATATCACTTATGAAAAAACTTCCAAATAAAATAATTTTAAATTTGTTGTTAATCTTACTATTGAATGGTTGTCATACGCTACAACATAATGGCTTTCAGTCCAAAATACAAAAAAAAGAAGTTAAAGGTAAAAATATTATTTATAATAATTTTAAGACTTCGTCTAAAAATAGTAAAATTGAAAAGGAAAATTCTGAATCAGAAAATTTAAAAAAAGAAAAGAAATCAATACAAAAAAAATTTAATCTAACATCAATTTTAAAATTATCTGAAATAGACCTTTTAAAAAGATTAGGTTTAAGTGACTTTGTTAAATTTGAAGGTAAATTAAAAAATCATCAATATTATTTTTCTAAATGTTTTTTAGATGTTTTTGTTATCAAAAAAGAAAATGGTTACTATGTAAACTTTTTTGAAACTAGACCAATAAAACTTAATGGCACATTAAAAAAAGAAGAATGTTTACAACATATAAATGCAAAGTTAAATATTAAATAAAATTAATTATTTCACTTATCCACCAAGATTTAAAACATCTGATAACGAATATAAACCAGGTTTGGCTGTTGCTGCCCAATATGCAGCCCTTAAAGCT
>Ga0208973_1000832_pt1 | contig 14814 bp, 16 predicted proteins | sample AOAMet_66_BLW_10_2_FD_188233 | JGI IMG/M metagenome (GOLD analysis project Ga0208973, IMG submission 188233) | Ammonia-oxidizing marine microbial communities from Monterey Bay, California, USA - CAN11_66_BLW_10 (SPAdes) | ecosystem: Environmental > Aquatic > Marine > Intertidal zone | place...
ACCAAATGCAATATCTTTAACTAGGGGAGAAGATAAAAGTCTCGCTATAGCTTTAGCAAGCATTATTGCCAAAGTTAGTAGAGATAATTACATGATAAAGATCTCAAATAAATATCCTGAGTATGACTTTGCAAGTAATAAAGGATATGGAACGTTGGTACATAGAAATGCTATTGCTAAGTATGGACTTACAGAACTACATAGGGCGTCTTTTAACTTAAAGCCCAAATAATTGCTACAACAGCGAGAATTATGCTAAAAATAATATTGAAATAATCAGTTCTGTTTGCTTTATAAGGTCTATTTGGATCAAATCCCATGACTACATTCTAAGTTAATTTATATTAAACTTGAAGTATGGTTTTAGAATCTAAAAATAAAGGTAACGTACTAACTCTTAGTTTTAATGACGAGAAAACAAAAAACTCTATATCAGCCAATGATTGGATTGAGTTTCGAAAACAAGTAAAAGAATTTGATGAAAGTGATTTAAAGTATTTGGTTTTATCCCAGTCAAATGGAAACTTTTCTTCAGGTGCTCAACTAGGTGAGAACCTCAATGCACTCATGGACGATGTTACCGATGCAGCACAAGCTTTATGGGACTGCAGAAAACCAGTAATTTCCCTCGTTGATGGGATTTGTGCAGGAGCGGGTGCAAACATGATTCTTTTATCAGATTTTATAATTGCTACACCAACTGCTCGATTCATAGAAGTATTTGCTAGGAGAGGGCTCGTAGTTGATTTTGCAGGATCATGGACTCTTCCTAGAATAATAGGCGTACAAAAAGCTAAAGAGCTAATGATGACTAGCGAAGAAATCACTGGTGAGGAAATGAATAGGCTTAATATGCTTTATAAAATGGTTGAACCAAGCAATTTACAAGATGAAGCATCATCTCTAATCGAAAAATTAGATAAGTTAAGTTTTATCTCTATATGCATGAATAAAGAACAAATTAAAAATGGTCTTAATAAAACTTTCTCAGATTCTTTAGAGCTTGAGGGTATAAATCAAAAGAGTAGATTTATTCATTCAGATGCTGCTGAGGGGATGTTGGCCTTCATGGACAAGAGACAACCTGATTATAAAAATACATTAGATGTATAAAATTTTTGCATAAATATTCATCTTTATGTATATTTATGCAATAATTACAACTTAATATAAACGGAGGTTTAGAAAATTGAAAAATAAGAAAACACTTATTTTAATATTTGCTCTCGCATTAGTAGCTACCGCCTGTTCTGGTACAGCTACACCATGTGATGAAGTAGATATTACTACTGGTGACAATGGGTTACCAGATCTTGGTGGATGTGAATTTACATTTGCTGTCGAGAACGCATACTTACCATTTAATTACATTGACGCTGAAACAGGCGAAGCTTTGGGTTGGGATTATGATGTTTTTAATCACATGGGAGAGTTAATGAACTTTACACCTGTATATGTTCCTACAGCATGGGATGGAATGATTCAAGCAACAGCTGACGGTCAATTCATGATTGCTGGTGACGGAATAACAATTACAAGTGAAAGAGATGAAATCGTTGACTTTTCTAATGGTTACATAAACTTAGCTCAAAAAGTTCTTGTTGCTGCTGATAATTCAATGGTTATGAGCATAGATGATCTTAAATCAGGAGACTACACAGTTGCAGTACAAAAAGGTACAACTAACTATGAGTTTGCTGTTGGAGAATTAGGTGAGGATAAAGTGAAAGCTTTTGATACATTCGATTTCGCAATCGCTGCTGTTATTTCAGGTGATGCAGATGCTTCAATTATTGATGAAACTGCTGGTCTTGGATACATGGGTGCAAACAAAGATAAAGTAAAACTAGTTGGTGGAGATTTAACTTCAGAACAACTAGGATTTGCATTTCCCAATGGAAGCCCTCTTGTAGATGTAGTTAATAAAGGATTAGCTGCTATGACAGATAGTGGAAAACTAGGAGAGATTAATGCTAAATTCTTCTCACCTGACTTTGTTGTTACTTATGATGATATCGCAGAATGTGACGAAAACATTCCTGCAGAGTATCTACCTGAGGACTGTGAAGTATAACTTTTAAATTTATAAAAATTTAAATTTGTAATAGGCACGGAAATCCGTGCCTATTGCTTTAATATGGTAAACAATGAAACTTAAAAACATCTTAAAGCCCGAAAACTGGTGGATGATAATTTTAACTGTAATCATCACTTGGATGTTTTATATTATTATTGTTGACCCTGAATACAACAAAGCTTTCTTTTTTATTCTTCCTGGTTTGAAACTTACTTTTCTTTCTACAATTGCATCCTTCGTAATTGCACTTTTTCTTGGGCTGATATCTGGAATTGGAAGAATTTCTAATAATAAAATTGCTAGTACTTTATCTAGAACATACATCGAATTTATTCGTGGTGTTCCAGTTTTAATACTTATTTTTACTATTGCTTTTGTACTTGTAGCTAATGCAGCAGAATTTCTTAATATAAATAATGGAAACGTTCCTATGTTAATGCGTGCAATAATCGCCCTTTCAGTTTTCTATGGAGCATATATAGCAGAAGTCTTTCGTGCGGGTATTGAATCTGTTTCTCAAGGTCAGAGAGAGGGTGGTGCATCACTTGGATTAAATGATAGACAAGTTATGAGATTCATAGTTCTTCCACAAGCTTTTAGAAATATGCTTCCTGCTCTTGGTAATGACTTTATTTCCATGATGAAAGATTCATCTTTACTCTCTGTTTTAGCAGTTGAAGATTTAACATATAGAGGTCGTCTCTATTCCGGTAGTACTTTTAGGTTTGCTGAGACATATCTTGTCTTAACAGTCTTATATTTGTGTATTACTTTAATACTTTCAGCGATTCAAAGACAAATAGAGAAAAGACTTGAAACTAAATAATACATCTAGTCAGATCGTTCTTCTCAAGGAATATTTAGATGTTATTAAAAATCTTAAAAATTATTCAGACCACACTGTAGTTGCCTATAAAACTGATATTTCTCAGTATTTCAAATACATCAATAATAATAAATCTATAAATCCAGAAAAATTTGTACAAAGCCTAGCAAAAATGGATTATTCGAAAACAACGTTGAACAGAAAAATCGCCTCCATTACTGCTTTTCTCAACTGGTGTAGTAAATCTAAGGGAGTTGATACACCTGATATCTCTAATATTAAAGCACTAAAAACTGAAAAAAAGCTTCCTAATGTTATGACCAGTGGGTACATAAATACTTTACTCAATGGGATACCAACTACAACATCAAAAGAAATAAGAGATAGGTCAATTATCGAAATTCTTTACTCCTCTGGATTGCGAGTGTCAGAGCTTACTAATTTAAAAATTAATGATATTAAGAGTAATCAATCTATAAGAGTTTTGGGAAAAGGAAATAAAACAAGAATATTGCCAATGACTAAGCAGGCCTATAAATACTATCAATTGTGGTTAGATAGTCGAGCTAATATAAGCACCAAGAATTCGGGTGAATTTGTGTTTCTCGGAATTCAAGGTAAACAGATTAGCGATAGAGAAGTTAGAAGAATTGTCAAACTTCGGCTAGGTACATTTCCTCATAGCATCAGACATACATTTGCTACACATCTACTAGATGGTGGAGCTGATTTAAGGGTTGTTCAGGAACTATTAGGTCATACTGATCCCAGCACAACACAGATTTATACCCATGTATCAAAAAAACAACTAAAAGAAAAATATAAAAGAACTCACCCAAGGGGTTGATTAAAACCTATTCCTAGGTATTATTTAAACAGAAATAGACACCATGTTTTTAAAGCTTCCTTGGTGAACGTAAGTTTGGAAGCCGCGTAAGTAATAAATATGGGATGAAATAACCAAAGGAGAATAATGAGTACAAACATGAAAGAACTCTTAGAAGCAGGAGTTCATTTTGGTCACCAGACCCAACGATGGAACCCGAAAATGGATAATTATATCTATGGGGATAAAAGCGGAATACACATTTTAGATTTAAGAATAACTTATGATGCTATCGCAAAAGCTGAAGATTTTGTTCAAAAAATTGTAGCAAATGGAGGAAAAGTATTGTTTGTAGGTACTAAACCACAGGCTCAAAATGTAATCCAAGAACAAGCCGAATCTGCTGGAATGCCTTTTGTGAATCATAGATGGCTGGGTGGTATGTTAACAAACTTTAAAACTATTATTAAACGAGTCATTTATCTGAAAGAATTAATTTCGTTAGAAGATTCTGGAGAGATAAATGCCTATCCAAAACCAGAGAGGCTAAGAATTAGACGAGAAGTAACAAAATTAACTCGTTCTATTGGTGGAATTGTAAATTTAAGTAAAATTCCTGATGCAATATTTATTGTGGACTTAATGAATGAATCTACTGCACTCACAGAAGCGAATAAGTTAGGTATACCTGTTATAGGTTTAGCTGACTCTAATGTTGACCCTACCGGAGTTGATATTGTTATTCCTGGTAATGATGACGCTATAAGATCTATAGAAGTAGTTACATCTGCAATAGCCGAAGCGTGTGCAAAAGGTGCTGGGCTAGAAGCGGTTAAAGCAGAAAAGGAAGGCGAATAATGAGTATTTCAGCCACTGATGTAAAAAAACTTAGGGATATGACTGGTGCAGGAATGATGGATGCAAAAAAAGCATTAACAGAAACTAATTCAGATTTTGATGCAGCTGTGAAGTATTTAAGGGAGAAAGGTTTAGCAGACTCTAAAAAACGTGAAGATAAAGAAGCTAACCAGGGAACCATTGGCGACTATATTCATTACCAACAAGATAGAGCTGTTTCAGGTGTTCTTGTAGAACTAGCTTGTGAAACTGATTTTGTCGCTAAGTCCGAAGAATTTAAAGAGTCTGCAAAACAAATTGCAATGCATATTGCTGCTATGAAACCCAATTATCTAAATATTGAGGATATTCCAGAAGCTAAATTGAATGAAGAAAAAGATATTATTGTTAAACAATCAGAAAATGAAGGTAAACCACCTGAAGTAATCGAAAAGATTGTTGAAGGTCGAATTATTTCGTTTTACAAAGATAGCGTTTTGAATGAGCAAATATTTTGTAATCCTGAGATATATGATGGAAAAGTTAGCACTATGATAGAAGAGATGTCTGGAAAACTTGGAGAAAAAATCTTTATAAAACAATTTTCTAGGGTGGAAGTAGGTTCCTAAATGTCAAAGAGAGTCCTTTTAAAACTCTCTGGTGAGTCATTCGCTGATTCTGACACAAACTTTGGCATTTCACCAAATATATTAACTGACATCGCTGATCAGATTTCTAAAGCTAACGAAGAGGGAATTCAAATCGCTGTTGTCGTTGGTGGTGGAAACTTTTTTAGAGGAGTTCAGGAATCTGCAAAAGATATGGCTCAAGCTAACGCCGACTACATGGGCATGTTAGCTACTGTTATTAATGCTGTAGCTTTAAAAGATGCTCTAGATAAAAATGGCACACAAACACGAGTTCAATCTGCAATAACAATGACAGCCGTAGCTGAACCTTATATCCGCCTAAAAGCAATCAGGCATCTTGAAAAAGGAAGAATTGTTATCTTTGCTGCTGGTACAGGTAATCCTTATTTCACTACAGATACTGCAGCTTCACTTCGTGCTGCGGAAATAGATGCAGACATTGTTCTGAAGTCAACGAGGGTTGAAGGAGTTTATTCATCAGATCCAGAAAAAAATGACAAAGCCGAACTTTATACTCAAATTTCTTACAAAGATGTTGTAGAAAAGAAACTAGGAGTGATGGATTTAACAGCAATTACTCTGTGTGAAGAAAACAAAATGCCAATCCGCGTTTTTGATGGAACTCAAAATACTAATATTTACAATGTTCTGACCGGTAATGAATTAGGGACTCTTATTAATTAGTTATGACACAAGCAATAATCACTGATGTTGAAAGTAATATGAAAAATTCAATAAATCATCTTATTGAAGAATTCACAAAAATTAGAACAGGTCGAGCTAATCCATCTTTAGTCACGAATATTCAAGTTGATTACTACGGCACCAAAACACCATTACAGCAGCTTGCTTCAATTAGTGTCCCTGATCCTAAGTTATTACTGATACAGCCTTTTGATAAAGGATCCTTCGAAGAAATTGAAAAAGCTATACAAAACTCAGATATTGGGTTAAATCCTGCAACTGATGGGGACGTTATTCGCATTCCAATACCTTCACTCTCAGAAGAGAGGCGTAAAGAATTAACTAAAGTTGCTTCAAAATTTACAGAAGACTCAAAGATTTCTCTACGTTCTCATAGAAGAACAGGGATTGATGAACTTAATAAAGTAAAAGATGATATTTCTGCAGATGATATAAAAAGATTTGAGACTCAAATTCAAGAACTAACTGATAAGTATGTCAAAAAAGTTGATGAACTACTTTCAGTTAAACAAAATGAACTTCTCGAAGTATAGAACAAATTTTTCATCTGAGGATGACGGTACTTTTTGGCCAGGTGTTGTTGAAATTCCTATTGAAGAAAATAATAGGCAACAAGACGAATCAAAATCTTCATTAACTTCTAACCCAAGATTATTTACAGCAGTCGCCTTAATACTTGTACTTACTATATTTTTTACAAATAAAAATGCAGCATTTTTGCTCTTAATATTTGCAGTCTTCATTGCAGCAAAAGAATGGTTTGATATGTTTGACTACGGTATTATTATTCCTTATCCATTTTTACTTTATTCCTCAATAGCACCAATGTTGATAGTATATTTTTTCAACATATCCCTTATTTATGTATCTTTTTTTATATTCCCTATTGGTTTAATTGTTTATACAGGTTCATTTATATCATATGGAATTTATGAAAAGTTTGGAAGTGTATTTATTTTTCATATATGGTTTAGTCTTGGTATCACTTCCATAGTTTATGTACTTAAAAGCAATACACTTCTCTTCACTTATTTAGCAATTATTTCTATATCCCTTTCCGATACTTTAGCCTATGAAATTGGTCGTAGGTTTGGTAAAAGGAAATTGATTGAACATATTTCTCCAAATAAAACTGTAGAAGGTCTTATAGCAGGTCTTCTATCAGGTACTGTAGCAATGTTTCTTAATTTGATTTTTAACACCGAAACAACATCTTTACGTGCATTATTCATAAGTTTTATTTTTATCAGTTTTGGAGTATTGGGTGATCTATTCGTTTCTAAGATTAAAAGGACATTGAGTGTTAAAGATTCTAGTTCTTTGTTACCCGGTCACGGGGGATTGTTAGATCGAGTTGATTCATACTTATTATCCTTTCCAGTCTTACTATTGTTTTCTCAGTTTTCTTATTTAATTCCGTAAGTGGGATAATAAGTATATGAATGGAATTCTCACTATATTATTTCTTACGTTTTTTGTAGTTTTACATGAATTTGGACACTACATATCAGCACGTAGATCACAAATTGCAGTTTCAGAATTTTTTGTTGGTTTTGGTCCAAAGGTGTTTTCATTCAAAAAGGGAAATACTGAATATGGTTTGAAAGCCATTCCACTTGGTGGATATGTAAAGATTCCTGGAATGGACGAATCAGAGGATACCACTGGTTATGCTTCTTCTGAATTGTTTCATAATGCTAAATGGACGACTAAATTTTATATTGCTATTTCTGGAATTCTTGTAAATTTTATTACAGCATGGCTAATTTTATTCACTATTCTCTCAACAAATGGTGTAAATGTACCAACTTTAGAAATAGCTAATACTGGAGACTCTGTTCAAGGAAATCTTAACTCCCCATCTGTTGCAGCAGGACTTATACCAGGTGACACAATTGTGATGTTTTCTGATACAAATGTACAAACCTGGGATGAACTCGTCGCATTGATAGAAGAAAACCCTGGTAAAAAAGTTTCTATTAGTTTTCTAAGAAATGGAAATTTAATTGATTCCGATACAACATTAGAATCTCGAATTATTAATACTCAACAAGTTGGATATCTTGGTGTTACTCCAACTATAGAAAATCAAAAAATTGGACTTATAACTGCAGTTAAAAGTACAACTATTCTGGAAGCTCAGATGACAATCGCTGCAGTTGATGGAATTATTACTCTATTTAGTCCTGAAAATATTAAAACCTTACTTGGCACCTATAGCGGTCAAACTATTCCTGATGAAGTCAGACCTTTAAGTCCAATAGGACTCGCACAAGCAGGTAATCAAATTGCTGAAGATAGTTATGTAAACCTTTTTAGTCTTCTAGCTTTTGTAAATATCTTTCTTGCAGTTTTTAATGCTCTTCCCTTTATTCCTCTAGATGGAGGAAGGGTAGTATTGGCTATTGTTGAAGGTGTTACTGGAAAAAAGGTTTCAGATAAGAAACTTTATCCTATTGCTGCATTAGTTGTAGGAGTATTTATTTTTCTTGGTATTACCGCATTTTATTTAGATATAACTCAGCCAATTAGATTATGACATATTCACGTAGACAAACCAGACAATTAGTTCTAGGCAATGTAGGTATTGGTTCTGACTCAGAGGTATCCGTTCAGTCTATGACGACAACTAAGACTAGAAACACAGATGAAACCCTTGAGCAAATTTATGCACTTGCAGCAAATGGTGCAGATATAGTAAGGGTCACGTGTAATGAAATTGAAGCAGCTGAGTCACTGGTTAAGATTTGTACTCGTAGCCCAGTACCAATAGTTGCTGATATACATTTTCAGTATAAACTAGCTTTAGCCGCAATCGAGGCTGGTGTACAGGGACTAAGGCTCAACCCAGGTAATATTCGTAACGAAGATCAGATAAAACAAATAGCTAAAGAATGTTTAAGTGCAAATATACCAATAAGAATTGGTGTTAATGCAGGATCCTTAGATAAAGATTTATTAGAAAAGTTTGGCGAAGCAACTCCTGAGGCATTAGTTGAGTCAGCTTTGAATGAAGTAAAGTATTTAGAAGAAGTAAACTTTTTTAATATTAAAATATCAGTAAAACATTCTAATGTTCCACTTATGATTGAATCGTATAGACTTTTAGCAGAAAAAGTTGATTATCCACTTCACTTAGGTGTAACAGAAGCAGGACCACTGCCTGGAGGTTTGATAAAATCTACAGCTGGGATTGCCACACTTTTATCCGAAGGTATTGGTGACACTATCAGGATGTCTTTAACTACTGATCCAATTGAAGAAGCTAAACATGGCCGTCAACTATTAGAATATCTTGGATTACGAGATCGTAAATCACTTGATCTTATTGCCTGTCCAAGTTGCGGTAGAGCTGAAGTGGACGTTATTAAAGTCGCGTCAGAAGCACAATCAGCTTTAGAAAATGAAGGTTTGCCTATACAAGTTGCAGTTATGGGTTGTGTTGTAAATGGACCAGGCGAAGCAAGATCTGCTGATATAGGTATTGCTGCTGGAAAAAAAAGGGGACATTTATTCATTAAAGGTGAGGTTGTTAAAGTAGTGGACGAAAAAGATATGGTATCAGCTCTTCTTGAAGAAGGTAGGTTACTCGCAGAAGAGGGAATAGAGGCACGGTTGGCCGCTGCTGATAAAGACGCAGCATTATTAGCTCAACAAGATGCCGAAGAATTAATGGGAATACAAGGTGATATCAATAACTTCGAAGAAAGAACTAAATCTGTAATTGAGATTACTTCAAATCAAGATAAACCAGAATAAAACATTTAAGATATAAACATGGTAAAAAAGCTAACTCCAATGTCAGAAGATTTTAATCAATGGTATACAGATATAATTCAAGAGGCTCAATTAGCTGATTATTCTCCTGTGAAAGGAACAATGGTCATAAGACCGTATGGATATGCACTCTGGGAACACATACAATCTTATCTTGATAAAAGGTTTAAAGATACAGGTCATCAAAATGCTTATTTTCCATTATTTATACCAAAATCATTTATCGAGAAAGAAGCTGAGCATGTTGAAGGCTTTTCTCCAGAACTAGCAACAGTTACACATGCAGGCGGAAAAGAACTAGAGGAACCATTAATTGTTAGACCTACATCGGAAACTATTATTAATCATATGTTTTCAAAGTGGATTAAAAGCCACAGAGACCTTCCGATGCTCATAAACCAGTGGGCAAACGTTGTTAGATGGGAGATGAGAACAAGGTTGTTTTTGAGAACCTCTGAATTTTTATGGCAAGAAGGTCATACCGCGCATCAGACAAAAGAAGAAGCCACTCAAGAAGCTCTTCAAATGCTTGATATATATGAAGAATTTACTGAAAAAATTGCAGCAGTAAAAGTTATAAAAGGGACAAAATCCGAAATAGAAAAGTTTGCTGGTGCAAAAGTTACATACTCGATCGAAGCAATGATGTTGGATAAAAAAGCTTTACAGGCTGGTACGTCTCACGAACTGGGACAAAACTTTTCTAAAGCATTCGAAATACAATATTCTGACGAAAATAACAATTTGGCACATCCTTTTCAAACAAGCTGGGGAGTTAGCACACGATTAATTGGTATGATTATTATGGCCCATGGTGACGATCAAGGCCTCAAACTCCCACCAGCTATTGCTCCTACACAAGTTGTGATTATTCCAATTATTCCTAAAAATGCTGATTCTGAAAAGATTCTTAAACTTGCTAATCAAATTAAAGAGATGCTATCTGATTTTAGAGTACATCTTGACGATAGAGAGGAAGTATCACCTGGTTTCAAATTTAATGAATGGGAATTAAAAGGTGTACCTATAAGACTGGAACTGGGGCCAAAAGATATTGAAAATAATTCTGTTGTAGTTGCTAGAAGAGATATTCAAAATACAAAAACATCAATACCTATAAATACATTAGATTCTGAAATTACTAGTTTGTTAGATACCATACAAAATGAAATGTTGAAGGTTAGTGAACAATTTCTAATTGACAATACTTCACATGCTGAAAACATGAACGAACTATTGAAACAACTTCAAGATAGTGATGGATTTGTATCATGTTACTGGTCTGAGAGTAAGGAAGATGAACTACGTGTTAAAGAACAGACTAAAGCTACGATTCGCTGTTATCCGTTGGAACATACCAATGAAATGTCTTCTGTAAATAAACCAGAAATTCAAGGCAAATTCGCTATCTTCTCTAAATCATATTAAAAACTCCTTTCTCTTTATTTCACAATTTGTTAAAATAGATTAGACAATTTAGCTGCATTTAGTGGGTGTCATAACCCACTTTTTTTATGAACGGAGGAAAGATGGAGTACACTGAATTCGACATCGAAAATTCCGTTATTGAATTTTTAAGTCAAGAAAATCTCGAATTATATGATATAAACATTGTTAATTACCCAACTATTGACAAAATTGAAATATATGTATTTTCTGAAGAATTAATTGATTACAACACAATTTCAAGACTGAATTATCAATTACAAAGACATCTAGAAGGCTTTAATTTATTTAAAGGCGATTATGAATTAGTTGTATCTACACCAGGTATTGAACGTTCTTTAAAAACTGAAAGACACTATGAGCTAGCTATTGGTGAGGTTATTAAACTCAAACTTTTTACTCCAATAAATGATGTATACACATTCGAGGGTGAATTAACTAATTTCAAAACAAATACTGCAGAAGTCCTTCAAAATAATGATGTGATAATAAATATAGATTTAAACAACGTTAAGAAAGCAAAAGTACAATATGACAAATTTAAACAGAAAGTTAAATAGTAGAGGTAAATTATGAAATTAGGCGGAGATATTAAACAGGCAATTGAGTCTTTGGCTCTAGATAAAGGTGTAACTGTTGACAGTATGTACGAAGCTCTTGTATCAGCTTTTAGATCAGCATATATGAGAATTGAAGGAGCAGCTGAAGAAGCTAGAGTAACCTTAGATCCAGATAGCGGAGAAGTAACTGTTTATGCACAAGAATTAGACAATGAAGGAAACGTTCTTAAAGAATGGGAAGCTGATATCAGTGATAATGATTTTGGCCGTATTGCAGCACAATCATTCAAACAAATGATGACAACTAAAGTCAGAGATGCAAAAAGAGCAACTGTCCTTGAAGCTTACATCGGTAGAGAAGGTGAGTTAATAACAGGTATCGTTACTCAGTTTGATTCAAGATTTAATCAAACAATTATTGATTTACAAGATGCTGAAGCTGTAATTCCATCAAGTGAAAGGATACCTTTTGAAAGACTCGAAAGAGGTAACAGAATCAAAGCTCTAATAACTGAAGTACGTGAAGACGCTAAGGGTATACCAATTATTATTAGTAGAAATAGACCAGAATTTATTCAAAAAATGTTAGAACTAGAAGTTCCTGAACTGAATGATGGAACCATAGAGCTTCGTGCAATTGCTCGTGAAGCTGGTAGTAGAACAAAAATTGCTGTGTTTTCAAATGATCCGAATGTAGATCCTAAAGGTGCATGTGTAGGTTCAAGAGGATCTAGAGTAAGACAAATAGTTAACGAACTTAAGGGAGAAAAACTTGATGTTGTTGAGTGGAGAGAGGACAAAGTCCGTTTCATTATCGAGGCTCTAGGACCTGCTGATATTGAACTTGTAGATATTGATGAACATACTAAAAGTGCCAAAGTCACTGTAAAGGATAATCAATTATCACTAGCAATTGGCAAAGAGGGTCAAAATGCACGTCTCGCAGCTAAATTAACAGGTTATAAGATAGATATTGAAGGATTAGGAGATTCACCAGTAGTTGAAGAGGTACAGGAAGAATCTAAGCAAGAGGAAGAATAATGGCTAAAAAACGTATTCATCAAATTGCAAAAGAATTAGATGTAGCTTCTGCAGATATACTGTTTCTTTCAAAAGAACTAGGTATAGAAGTAAAAACAGCATCTTCTGGTTTAACACCTGAAGAGGAAGAACTAGTTGTTTTAGCCTTCAACGAAAAAAATTCTGTAACTGAAAGTACTAACAATGACGAGGTAGAGACATCAGAAACTGTAGATGAATCAACAGTGGTAGAATCCGAAAAGCAAATTCTTGATGATGCTGAGTCAATGCCTGTAGAAGAAGAAGAAGTAGATATTCAAATTATTGAAGTATCTTCTGGAGCAACACCGGAGGAGCTTTCTCCACTTGTAAATATTGAAGCAACTCAAATTGTCGGTGATTTAATGTCACTTGGAATAATGCAGTCTATGAATTCACCACTTCAAGACTCTGAAATTGAAAAGCTATTAGAAAAATATGATTTAATCCCTGAGATCATTGAAAGAGTTGAAGTAAAAAGATCCGAAATTTTAGATCTACAAGAATTTGATGATGAAGATGAAAATCTTGCTGTACGTTCTCCGATTATCACTGTGATGGGTCATGTTGACCATGGTAAAACAAGTTTGCTTGATTATATTAGAAATGAAAAAGTTGCTGATGGTGAAGCAGGTGGTATTACTCAACATGTCGGTGCATATAAAGTCGACACTGGTGATTTAGGTATTACATTTATTGATACACCGGGTCACGAAGCATTTACACAAATGAGGGCTAGGGGAGCAAACGTTACTGATATTGTTGTTCTAGTAGTAGCAGCAGACGATGGAATTATGCCACAAACAATTGAAGCAATAAATCATTCAAAAGCAGCCGGTGTCCCAATAGTCGTAGCTGTTAATAAATGCGATTTACCTGATGCCAATCCAGCTTTAGTTAAAGCAGATTTAACGAAGTATGAAATAATTGCTGAAGACCTTGGTGGAGATACACCCGTTGTAGAAGTTTCAGCACTTAAAGGGGATGGCGTTGACGATCTATTAGAGACACTTTCACTAGTTGCTGAAATTGAAGAATTGAAAGCGAATCCTAATACAAATGCCTCTGGCTACATTATTGAATCTAGGATGGAAGTTGGTAAGGGCAATGTTGCAACTGTCGTTGTTACTAGAGGTACCCTTAATCAGGGTGATTTTCTTTATGCTGGCGGTGCATTTTGTCGGGTTAAATCCATGTTTGATCATACTAATAAAACATTAAAAAATGTAATACCTGGATCACCTGTTGATATTATTGGATGGGATGAATCACCTAATTCTGGCGATCAGTTTGTAGCAGTCAAAAATCAGAAAGAGGCCAAAGCTAAAGCTGAAGAAAACAAAACTCTACTTAAAGATTTCGATAGTTCTGCTTATACAGTTCAGTCCAGAGTATCTGAAATGATGCAACTGTTACAAGAAGGAGAACTGAATACAATTAATATAATTCTTAAAGCTGATACAAATGGCTCAGTAGAAGCAATAAAAGATGGGTTGTTGAAGCTCTCCAGTGATGAAGTAAAAATAGAAATTGTACATTCTGCTGTAGGAGGAATTGTTCTTTCTGATGTAGATTTAGCGGGTGCAACAAGTTCTTTAATCGTAGGTTTTAATGTCAGACCTGATAGCCAAGCAAGGAATATGGCACAAAGTAAGGGGATCGATGTAAGAACTTACCAAATTATTTATGAATTATTAGATGATATTACCGAAGCCCTACAGGGAGAAATGACCATTAAGACTGAAGAAGCTGTGATAGGTATGGTTGACGTTAGAACAACCTTCAGAGCTCCAAAAGTTGGTGTGGTTGCTGGTTCAATTGTTACTGAAGGACGAGTAGAGATAGACAGTAAAGCGAGATTACTAAGAGATGGTGTTGTAATTTATGAAGGAACTGTGACTTCCTTAAGAAGGTTTAAAGACAATGTAGAGAGAGTTCTTGAAGGACTCGAGTGCGGTATTGGTTTGACTGATTATAAAGATATCAAAGAGGGCGATGTAATCGAAATTCTTGGTGAAGTTGAAATAAAATAATTATGATGAAAAAACAAA
>Ga0208973_1000839_pt1 | contig 14719 bp, 16 predicted proteins | sample AOAMet_66_BLW_10_2_FD_188233 | JGI IMG/M metagenome (GOLD analysis project Ga0208973, IMG submission 188233) | Ammonia-oxidizing marine microbial communities from Monterey Bay, California, USA - CAN11_66_BLW_10 (SPAdes) | ecosystem: Environmental > Aquatic > Marine > Intertidal zone | place...
GAGTCTTGATTATTTAACAGTGATTTTTTTAGATTTAAAATTTTAGACCTTCCAGTTACTATTATATCTTTAATTTTAATTTTTTTACCTTTTGAAATATTAAAAATTAATTTTTCAGAATTTTTAGCTAAAGTATCAGTACTTGTAACATATCCTACTGTTACATTATAAAACCCTTTATTAATATAATAGTCTTTTATTGTATTTAAACTGTTATTGATTAAACTCTGAGTAAGCACTCTTCCTCTCATTAATTTAAGTTCTTCTTTAAGTGATGTGACATCAGATTTACTCACCTTTTTTCCTTTAAATTTAAATTGTGAAAGTCTCGGATATTCTTTTAAATTTATTGTGATAAATATTGTCTTTCCAACAATTTTATCTAATGTAATTTCTATGTTAGAAAACAACCCTTGGTCCCAAAGTTTGTTAATAGCTTTTGTTATTTTAATTCCTGGAATCTCAATTTCTTTTCCAATTTCAAGTTCTGTAATTGCAATAAGTGTACTATTGTTAAGATTATTTGCTCCTTCAATTACTATTCCACCGAGCTCATATTTTTTTGGTGTAGAGTAATCAAGCAACTCATTTGTTTGTGCTACAATTATTAGATGAGACAGTGCTAATATTAATGTTAAAATTTTCTTCAAAGTTTTAGTTTTGTGATTGTTCATTTGTTTTTCCAAACCTTCTATCTCTATTTTGATAATTTAAGATTGCTTTTTCTAATTCCTTTTTAGTAAAATCAGGCCACATAGTATCTGTGAAGTAAAGTTCGGAATAAGCAATTTGCCAGAGTAGGAAATTACTGATTCTATATTCACCACTTGTTCTAATTAATAACTCTGGGTCAGGAACGTTTTTTGTTGTTAAATATTGTTGAAATAAGCTCTCGTTTACATTCTCAACAGCTACTTTGTCTTTAATAATATTTTTAACTGAATTTATTATTTCCCATCTACCACTATAACTTAGTGCTAAAACTAGTGTTAATGCAGTATTATTTTTTGTTTTATTAATTGCATCTGATAATTCTTTCTTTGCTTTGGATGGTAAAGAATCAATTTCTCCAATACTAACAAGTTTAATGTTGTTTTTCATTAGCGAAGCAGTTTCCTTTTTTATTGCACTAACTAATAATGCCATCAAGGCATTAACTTCATGCTTTGGACGATTCCAATTCTCTGTAGAAAAAGCATATAAAGTTAGATATTTGATTCCAATTTCTGTTGCGTACTCTGTAGCTTCTCTTACAGCATTAACTCCATTTTTATGACCAAATGCTCTTATCTTACCTTTTGATTTTGCCCATCTTCCATTACCGTCCATGGTGATGGCAATATGTACGGGTAAGTTATTTTTATCTATTGTTTGTCTCATTTACAATTTAAGGATAACAATCCTTTGTATTGTTGTTGAGCTTAAAAGAGAGGGTGATACCTGCAAATGAATACCAATCTTTTTTATCTGGATTTCCTCTTTGCTCATCTTTTACGTGGGTTCCGTTTGGATCAGACATTTGTTGGGCAAGATCAGACATTTCAACAGGCCATGATCCATTTATGTTTGGACCTGCATACGTTGTACTAACATCATCTAAATAATCGGTAAAAGTTTTTCGTGCACCATATTCTAAAACTATATTAAAATTTTCATTTACTGCAATTTTAAGCCCTCCACCTATTGGAATTGCAAATTGTATCAAAGAGTATTTTGATCTAGTATTTCCATCAAATTCTGTTGTTGTTCCTTGTCCTTCAGTGCCAAGTTCTTGTAAGTCTACCCACTCTCCATTAATGTTTTCAGCTTGCGGATTAAAGCTAAATATAGATATTCCTGTATATACAAATGGAGTCCATGTGTATAATGGGTTTCCACTTTGATAAGGAAGAAAATTGAATTCTATTTGCCCAGAGAGCTCATAAATAGGAGATCTAAAATGTAACCCTCTATCAAGTGCAATTGTATCTGAAGATTGTCTTTCATCAGATTTTAAGTTTAAGTACATAACTTCAGCTTTATATACAAATCTTTTATCAATATTTTTTCTAATTACAAGTCCAGCTGTTGCTGAAGATTGGTTAAAATGGGTAGTATTTAGATCACCTAAATAATATGAAGTTCCTAGAATAAGACCCACCTCAGTATTTGGTTTAAATTGTTGAGCAGTAGAGGCGAAGTTAAATACAAGTGATATGATTATCAGAAGTAATGTATTTGTTATAAGTCTTTTCATGATTATTTCAATAATCTGCAAATATAGAAAAACTAGATATTTATTCTAGTAAATTAGCTTCTTTTATCCAGCCCCCACATTAGCTTATTTCTAATAGTTGATGTGAAAGAATTATCTTGTGGCTGTATAAGTTTAATTTTAAAGTCAGCTTTTTTTATTAATAATTCTGTATCACTGTCAAAAGCTCTCGATCTAGAATCTAAAGAGACTAATGCTAATTGATCTCTATCATCTACTTTTAGCTTTAATACGCTTTTATCATTTAGAACAATAGGACGAACATTTAGATTATGTGGAGCATTTGGCGTTACAATTATGTTATTTGTTCCTGGCATTATTATTGGCCCCCCACAACTCAAAGAGTAACCTGTTGATCCCGTTGGTGTAGAAATAACAAGCCCATCTGCCCAATATGTATTTAAGAATTCTTCGTCAACAAATGCATCAATTCTAATCATTGATGAGGTATCTTTTTTTGAAATTGCAACCTCATTTAACGCAAAATTCTTGTCTTTAAAAAGATTATTTTCAGTTGTTAACTCAAGTAAAGCACGCTCATTTATTTTAAAATTTGCCTTTAAAATGTCATTTATAGCATCATCAATTTGTCCTGCAGAAATACTAGAGATAAAACCAAGTCTTCCAGTGTTAATACCCATAATAGGTATGTTAGATTCTCTTACAAATGTTACAGCTTTTAACAAGGTACCATCTCCACCAATACTAAGTAAGAAATCCGCATTTTCTTTTAATGATTCATATGAATTGAATGTTTCTTTCTTACTTGTTAATCGAATATTATTTTGTAGAAATACATAAAATTCTTCTTCAATGATTATTTTAATATGCTCACTTTCTAATTTTTTAACTAAATGTTGAATGTATTTAGTGAAATGTTCAGGGTATGGGCTTCCAAATATTGCAATTGTCATAATTTATCTTTTGATCCAAATGGATTTGAAAAATGTAAAAATACTCCTTTTTCTCCTAAATGGTTGATAGAAAATTCAATTCTTAATAATTTATCATAATATGTGACATAATCAATACTTATTCCATTACCCCATTGAAGTTGATTTGATAAATTATTTTGAGCACTATTTTGATTATCTACTACATATCCCATATCAGAAAATAAACCAAGATAAAGTGAATAATGTGATTTATTAAATTGTTTCATTTTAACATATGGAATCTCAAAATTTGTTTTTTGAATTAATGCATATTTTAAAACTGTTTTAGATAACCAAAAATCTTGTCCATCAATTACATAATATTCGTAGCCTCTAACGTAATCATCAAAACCAAAACCTTCCTGAGCAAAATAAGGTTGATATCCATCAGATGACCATTTACTTTTAAAGCTTGAACCCAAAAAAAATCGATTTTTTAATTCAATATGTTTTTCAACTTTTCCAACGATTTCTAAATGATTTACAGGACTTGTCCCTTTTAAGTGTTTTATTGCTTCTATCTCAAAGAGATAGCCATTTAATGGATATTCAATATAATCTCTATTTTCATCTGTAAATAGATAGCTAAATTTAGTGTAATTACCTGATACTTTATTGTTATTTAGATAGGTTGGATTCATTATTGTGATTGTTGAATCTATTTCTGTAATTAAATGTTGTATCTTTAAGCGATGAGTTTGATTAATGTTTTTTCGAAATACAATTTCAGCACTTAATTCATAATCTTTTGATGTAAAATCATTATTATTAGTAAAATAAAAAAGTGAATCATTCTCTGTTTTATAAAATGTCTTTTTTCTTCTAAACATCTGCAGATCTGTATTTAACCCAAGTGTTTTACTTCTATTTATAAAAGGTAATTGATAAGAAATTAAATAATGTTCTTTAAAGCCTCTTCTTATTTTTAATTGAATAAGTTCGTTTCTTCCTCTAAAGTTGTTCCAATTTAAAAATAAACCATAATTTAAACGAGAAAAATCTGAAAATTTACTTGCTTTAAATTCATTCCACCAGGAATTAAAATTACGTTCAGAAATCTCAAAGATTGGATATGGCCAGAAATACCATCTCTCTACTACTTCAATATCGATTTCAACCAAACTATCAATAATCGTATAATCTATATCATTAAAATTAAATAATTTTAAATTAGTTAGGTTTTTTTGACTTTCAGTTATATTATCTTCTAGCTCAATTTTTGTTGTTATGCTGTTAATATAAAATACAAGCTCTCGAATAATAATTTCTTTTTTAGTAATTTTATTACCACTGATATTAATGTTAGAGATGATTATTTTCTCTTGACCAAATACAATCGATGTAATCAAAACAAGTATTGTAGTACTGACTATACTTTTCATTATTAAGGATTTAAGAATCTCAGTAATGATTCGTACCTTTCAATTGACTGATCATCACTAGTATTATCATTTTTAAATGAAGCGCTTACTTGATAACCTCTTCTTTCAAAATCTTTTACTATGGCAGAAATATCTTCTTTGTCTAGCTTTAGAGTTAGATCAATTTTTGTTGAATTGGGGTTTGAAATCACATAAGAGCTTAAGATTTTAGTATTGTAACTTTCTACAATGCTAGCAATCTCAGTTAGTGTGTAATCTCTACTATTCATTTCTAATACTATAATACCTCCAATTGATTGAATTGTAACTGATTTCGCTATTGTGTGTATTAATTTCTCAATTGTAATTACACCAAAATATTTATTGTCATTTTCAATTACAGGAACTATTGATAACGAGTTTTTTTCAAGAACTTCTATAATATCAAATAAATGCTGATCAGATTTAACATGTGCTGAAGCTAAACTGCTTGAATATTTAGATATTTTATTCTCTGTTGATTCCCAGCTTAGAATTTCATTTCTAGATAATATTCCTTGATAATAATTATCTTTTACGATAGCTAAATGATTGATTCTATATTGATCCATTAAATCTAATGCTTTTTTCCCGCTTAGCTTAGGATCAATACATTCAATACTTGAAGAAATAAGTGCTTTTGCTTGCATTAGACAAAGATAGTATTTTTACATTTGCAAATGTACCAATGACAAAGTTAAGCGTAAATATAAATAAGATAGCAACTCTTAGAAATGCTAGAGGTGGAGATTCTCCAAATCTTGTTGAAGCGTCTATTAATTGTCAAAAATTTGGTGCAGATGGAATTACAATACACCCAAGGCCTGATCAGCGTCATATTACTAGAAAAGATGTATTTGATATTAAACGAACTATTAAAACAGAATTTAATATTGAAGGATATCCCTCACAAGAGTTTATTAATTTAATTTTAGAAAATAAACCAGAACAAGTAACTTTAGTGCCAGATGGCCCGAACGTTATAACTTCATGCGCAGGATGGGATACAATTAAAAATGCAGATTTTCTAAAAAGAGTTATAACTAATTTTAGAAATCAAGGTATTAGAACATCCATTTTTGTAGATCCAGATCTTGAAATGATTGAGGGAGCTAAAATTTGTGGGTCTGAAAGGATAGAACTTTATACTGAGGATTACGCTCGTAATTATTCTTTTGATAGAGAAAAAGCTATCTTGCCTTACTCTGTAGCTGCTAAAAAGGCAGGTGAATTAGGGCTAGAAGTTAATGCTGGGCATGATTTAAATTTAGAAAATCTAAAATATTTTAATAAAATGATACCAAACCTAAAAGAGGTATCAATTGGACATGCTCTTATTAGTGATGCTTTATATTTAGGACTAGAAAATGTTATTCAAATGTATAAAAGACTTTTAAAGTGAAACTATATTCAAAAATAATCGGTGATAATCTACAAGATTTAATTATTATTCATGGTTTGTTTGGAATGAGTGATAATTGGATAACTTTAGCTAGAAAATTCGCTACTTTTTTTAAAGTTCATTTAATTGATTTAAGAAATCACGGAAAATCACCACATTCAGATAGTTTTGATTATAATGTGATAAATGATGATATTTTAGAATATATTACTGATAATCATATTTTAAATCCAATTATATTAGGGCATTCACTTGGTGGTAAGGTTGCGATGAAATTTGCTTTCACTTATCCAGAACGCACTAAGAAAATTATTGTTGCTGATATTGCTCCAAGACAATATGACACTTCTTTTCATAAGAAGTTACTTTCAGACTTAATTAAATTAGATTTAAAAAATTTTAAAAGTAGAAATGATGTCGATAAAGAACTAGAAATTTACATTAAAAATACTAGTGTTAGATTGTTTTTATTAAAAAATCTATACAGAAATGATAAAAAAGAATTTGCATGGAAATTTAACATTGAAGTATTGCTTGATAAATTAAAAAACATTGAAGACGCATCTTTTATTTCTGGAGTTTGTAAAGTTCCATCACTATTCATTAGGGGTGGTGATTCAGATTATATAAATGATAATGATGCAATATTGCTTAAAAAACATTTTTCAGATTTTAGTATTAAGACAATCGATAAGGCTGGACATTGGCTACATGCAGAGCAACCTCAAGTATTCTATAATGAAGTAATTAGCTTTAACTCAGAGCTAAATATTAGCTAATTATTTTTTCAAAACAAAAATAGTCTTCTTTGTTAATCTTGAGTTGAATTGAGCCCATGTTTTTATATCCTAATCTAGAGTAGAATTCCATAGCTTTTGGGTTACCCGAATACGTATCTAGTCTAATTGAATTGAGTTTATTATTAATTACAAGCCTTTCAGTAAATAACATAAGTTTCTTTCCAATTTTTTTGTTCCAGTATTCTTTCTTAACTGCTAGACGATGAACAACTAAAAAAGAATTTGATTTATCATACCATTTTATAGATAAGTAGGTTTTATCTTGATTTTTATCAATGTTAATACCTGCTATTATTTCTTTGTTTATCTCAACAACAAAATAAGTAGAGCATTTAATATCCTTTAGTAAAATTTGTTTATTTGGATAAGTACTATCCCATTGATCAATACCTTCATCAATCATTCCACTGACACAAGAATTATACATGTGCATAATATTGTCAATATCTTCTAAATTAGCTTTTCTAATTTTCATTGAACTAATAAATTACAGCCTCTAACATCTGCATTATCAAATCTACCAAGAACTTCAAATGTGCCATCATGTTGAGTTTTACCTAAATCTTGAGTTGCTATAAATGGGCATGAGTTAATATTTGCTAAATCAATTATATTAACTCCACCTGTTTTATTATCGCCAATAATAGACAGGGGGTCGTTAGTATCTCTAATTAGAATCTTTTTCCATGCCGGGGATTTAAAGTTCCCATTAGCTAATGAATAACTTTGAGATAAAAGCTCTGTCATTCCATACTCAGAATGTATATTATTTAATGAAAAAGCAGACTTAAGTTTATCGTGGAGTTCATCTTTAATGATTTCTTTACTAGAACCTTTAGCACCTCCAGTTTCCATAATTATTGTACTTTTTAAATTCATTGGAAAGTTATCTGCAAGATTTAATAATGCATAGCTAACTCCAAATAAAATTGTTTTTTGTTGTTTCTTTTCAAGATATTTTAGTGTCTCAGATAATTTATGATAATCATTAAGATAAAAACCACTTTTAGAATGTGTACTTTTTGAAATTAAATCATCTACCATATAAATAAGAGAAGAGCCTTCTCTTTCTCTATAATTGGGGAGTAATGATAGTATACAATATTGATCGATATTGCCATAAAATTGCTCAAAAGATTTTAAATAAGATTCTTTATAAATGCTTATATCTGCCACTAGATGTTTGCTTTGTTCTCCTGAAGTCCCACTGCTTAAAAATACTTTTTCAACAGCTTTACCCTTGCAGATAATTTGATTAGATTTAAAAAAAGAAATAGGTAAAAATGGAATTTCTGATATAACTTTAGGTTCATTACCCTTTAAAATTAATGCTGCATATGCTGCATATATAGGATTATTATCTATCTGATAATCAAAAACTTTAAATACAATTTCTTCAAATTGTTTCTCTGTTGTAATATTAAATATTTGATTAATCATATTTAAATTATCCTCCTTATAATTAGATAGGCTATAATGCCAGTAATTAATGCATAAAGACCTTTTAGCCATCCTATTTCATCAGACAATATATCAGATTCTTGAAGCCAAGATAGTATAGCAAACATATTTCCAAAAGCTGAAATAATTAGCCAAATTTCTTTTTTAAAATTAATTTTCATAATGATAGCATTTAGATAATCAAAAATAATTTTTTTTGATATATGTCAAGAGGTTAAGATGTTATTAAATTAAAACAAAAAAGGCGATACAATTTTGTATCGCCTTTTTTAGTTAGTGTATTTTTTTAGAATTTATATTCTAGACTAAGAAATAGAGTGTCTTCAACTTCAGAGCCTTCTTCATCATTTTCCCAAGATTGCATATTTAAAGCAACGGTAACTCCTTTAGCCATTTTTCTTTCTATTCCATAGATTGTATATGTTCCTGCACGAGCTGTTTCAGAAGCATCGTCATATCTTGCGAATAATGTATAATCATTAGAAATTTTGTAAGAACCATAAATAGACATTAATTCTTCTTCATTATCTTTTACGTTAGCAACATTATTCATCATGTTTGTTTCGGCTCCTAATGTCATATTATCACTTGAATATGCTAACGCAGCAGTTGTGATAGTTTGATTTTCACTCATTTCATCATAAGATGATCTAGGTGATACATCTTGACTAACTCTCACAGATAAATTATTCATCATTTTGTAAGTTAAACCAATAGTACCACGAAATAAACCGTTTGAAGATTGAGTGTTTTTGTACCCTTCACCATTTAATATTTGAGCATCTATAGTAATTTGATCATTTAATTTGTAGTCAGCTGTTAAACCTGCATCCGCTGCATTCGCCCATTTGTATTTGTCAAGTGCAGATTTTTGAATATATCTTTTTCCCCATGTACTTTCCATAAACTTGAAGTTTTTTGCACCAACCATACCAAAATTAAGAGTTAAATTTTCAGAAGCCTTCCATTTTAATGCTGCTATTTTTAAAAACGCTGTATATGAGCTCCCTGAACTATTATTGCCCACATCAAATGTAATTTTTGTTGAGAATTTATCATCAATCTTGTAAGAGTATCCTAAGTAAGATCGTTTGATTTCAAAAGCTTTAAATGCATCTGAACCATCTTCAGAAGACATATCATAATTAAAGTTAGAGAAAATCTTTACAGATGGAGAACCATTTTGAGCACTCACAAAAGAAAATGTAAATACTGTCAATAATAGTAAAATTGTTTTTTTCATTTTTTTCATTTTAAGTTATTTTTGGCAAATTTAATATGAACACTTTTAAGTAATGTGAATTTAGTGTTAATAAATTGTTGTAGTACTATTAAAATCCAATTTTGGAGAAAAACTTAACTATTCCAGCTGCAAATTCTTGTGGTATAGTCTCTACCATTGAAGATACTGTTAATTGATCATTAACTCCTATTGCAATTGCAATAGAAATAACTAAACCTATCAGTGCATAACTCATGTCTTTAAATCCAAGTTTAACTGCATTCCAAACACTTTTATCACCAGTTTTCATTATTGCCATACCTAATTCTCTTCCTGCTAACAATCCAATAAACACCCATGTTGTACTCATTGGTACTTTTGAATGTAGCTTAAAGTAAAATAAGATAACACAGTAAATTAGATCAATTAATGTAGCAAATCTAACATCAGTTACTACAGATTTTTCTGTAACAATTTTTTGTATTCTACCTCCTTTATAATAAAGTAAAAGTCCAAGGCCAATTACAACAATTGTTGTAAATCCGATAAACTCCCCAGTATTTAAGCTTCTTGGTAAGTAAACAGCAATATTTGCTGCATCTTGCATTAGCCAGACAGACCAAAGTGTTCCAGATGTAATCCATTGTGCTATTGTCCAGCCAAATTTAGCTTTTCCAGTGAAATACTTTTTAGCTGCTTTTGCAACAATCAAAAAGAAAATTAATCCCATTAAGAATGAAAGAATATACCCACTCATACTTTTAGCTAGCACTCCACCAACAGCTGCTGGTGTAGCTGCAAATGAAGTTAAAAGAATAAAAGTTGTAGAAACGGGCATTCTTAATCTAGTTAGAATAAGTAGAAATATTGGAGCAGCTATCTGAAGAAAATGAAATTCTGTTGGCGCTATTTCAAAGCCTTTTGATGTTAATCTTCCATGACTTACATCACCTCCAAAGTTAATCCAGCTGTAGAACATTGTGAAAAAGAAAATTCCTCCAATGAAAATCCACAAAACCCACCATTTTTTATCTTGGTTAGAAGCAATAAATGTACCTATAGTCTGAATACTATCATTGGCAATTGCTGCATATGCAGCAAATAAAAAGCCAGCCCACATCGCATATTGTGGGTAGGGAGTGATAAACATTACTGCTATAAATGAAACACAGATAAAAGTTAAAAATGAGTGTTCGCTTTTAGGTAGCCATACGACTTCAGGATAACCAAATGCTCTAAAGATTTTTTTCATTAATAGTAAGAAATAAAAAGTGAATTATAATGCTATAAAGAAAACAGTAATCATTATAGCAAGGTATATTATTGAAGAAGCATCTATTGTTTTAATTGTATTTTCCATTTTGAGTTTTAATTAATTTTATGCAAATTTAAGAATGAGTTGCAAGACATCTATTAATTATATGTTATTCTAATGTTATGTAATTGTTAAGTTTTACTAAATATTGAATTTCAAAACTCTTTAAATTGAATACAAATATATAACGTTTAAATATTACTTGATAATATGTACATTAATGAATTGTTAAATTTATAGTTTAATGTGTTTTCACTTTACTATTTCTTACTTTTGCTAAAAATAACATTATGAAAATATTAATCGTAGATGATGAAAAAGATATTCTTGAATTTCTTTCTTACAACTTGGAAAAAGAAGGCTACCAAGTGTCTACAGCATTAAATGGTGTACTTGCTTTAGGTTTAGCAAAAAAGATAAAGCCCGATTTGATTATTTTAGATGTTATGATGCCTGAAATGGATGGTGTTTCTACTTGTTCGGAACTTAGAAAAATGCCTGAAACTCAAAACTCACTGATATTATTTTTAACTGCCAGATCTGAAGAATATTCAGAATTAGCAGGCTTTAATGCTGGTGCAGATGATTACGTTACAAAGCCTATAAAACCTAAATTATTAATTAGCAGAATTAAAGCACTTCTTAAAAGAAACAAAAGCATTGAGAGTAGTTCAAGTATTAAAATAGAAGATATTGAAATTGATAAAGAAAAACATGTCTTGATGTATAGAGGTGAAGAAATTCATTTAGCGAGAAAAGAGTTTAATTTGTTATATTATTTAATGACAGTACCTGGCAAGGTTTTTACTAGAGAAGAGATTATTTCAGAAGTATGGAATGATGCATACGTTGGAGACAGAACAATTGATGTACATGTTAGAAAGATTAGAGAAAAAACAGGTAGTAATTATATAAAAACTATTAAGGGGGTCGGTTATAAATTTGATATCTAAATGAAGATTAATACTCCAATACGAATTGCAATATTCTTAAGTGTTGTTATTTTTTCACTTGCTGGATTTACTTATTACTTTGCAAATAATAGTCAAAATCTTTTTATTGCATTATTAATTTTCTTTCTTGCTACAATTGCTTTGATTTATTTTGTTGTTAAACAGTTTTTTCATGAAAAAATTAAAGTAATTTATAAAAGTATTTATAAGTTTAAAGGAACTTCTAGTATTAGAGATTTAGATATTGATAATGTTGAGAGAGAAGCTGAACAATGGGCAGATGCTAAAGAAGAAGAACTTAATGCTTACAAGAGAGATGAAAATTACAGACGAGAATTTATTGGCAATGTATCACATGAACTCAAAACACCTATTTTTAATATCCAGGGTTATATACAGACTTTGTTAGACGGAGGATTAAAAGATGATAATATAAATTTGAAATACCTTGAAAGAACAAATAAAAGTGTTGACAGAATGATAAATATTGTTGAGGACTTGGAGGTAATTTCAAGATTAGAAACAGATGAATATCAGCTAGATCTTCAAGCATTTAATATTTTTGAACTCGCAAGCGAAGTTATTGATGCATTTGAGATGAAGGCTAGCCAAATGAATATAACACTTGAGCTAATAAATGAATCACAGACCGAGCTTGTAATTGGAGACAAAGATAAAATTCAGCAAGTACTTATGAATCTTGTAAGTAATTCTATCAAGTATGGTAAAGATGGAGGAAAAACCAGAGTTAGATTTTTCGATATGGAGGCAAACATGTTAATTGAAATAGCAGATGATGGCATTGGTATAGCTGAAGATTCATTAGACAGACTTTTTGAAAGATTTTATAGAGTTGATAAAAATCGATCTCGAGATATTGGAGGAACTGGCCTTGGATTAGCTATAGTAAAACATATTTTAGAGAATCATAATCAAAATATTAATGTGAGAAGTACTGTGGGTGTCGGTTCAACATTTTCATTTTTCTTAAATAAAGCAGATTAGTGATATGATTTTAGCTAAATATTCTGAAGAGTTCTTTCCAATCTACTAGATCTTCTTTTTCTAATGTGAATCCACTATATGCCTTACAATTTGCAATTCCTTTTTCAAAATCAAATTTTTCTTGATTTTGATAATAACATATATTTTTAGATTCTAATTTTTCAGCAAGGTATTCTTGTTCTGTTTGTCCAGGTGTTGGAATTAAAAATGCTTTACTACCAAGTTTTTTTAGATCCATTATTGTTGAATATCCTGATCTACAAATTATAAGTTTTGATTGAAGAATGGCTTGATTAAGTTCAGTAGCATCTAAATGTGATTTAATTGTGATGTTACCTATGTTTTTATTTATATTTTGCTCAGGTTTACCTAACAAAATTAAAGATTTTTCATGACGATTTCGTAAAGCCTTGGTGAGGCCATTTTCCAATATGGTTCTTTGTGGTTCAGGTCCAGAAACTATTGCGAGAAAATCGTATTTCTTCTCTGTTTTTGAAAAGGAAAATCTAGAGTGGTTGCCAATGTATGTTGAGTTCTTAGGAAGATCCTTTGGTTTAGATAATCTGCCAGCTAAGTTATTTTTTTCGTGATCAAATATCCAACAGGCATCAAATTTAGATATGAATGAGTAATTAAAATCGCGAATTTTCTTTTTGAGATAGGGTGCTATTATTTCTAATTGGTGAGTAATAAAAATGCAAGGTATTTTACTTGAAAATAATCCAAAACGATTATCGGAAATTACTCCGTCAATATTATAATTATTAATGATTTCATCTAGTTCTTTGGTTTCTGATTTTATATTCCATAACAATTTCGGGATTTGCATTAACATGTTAAATGGCATCGATAAATATTTCGAGTACTTAATATTATATCCTTTAAACCTAATAATTTCTAATTTTGGAAACTCTTTGTTTAGTAAGTGAAGAGGCCTGTTGTCGGCTGCAAGTACGACTTCATAGCCATTCTTCTTAAGCTCTTTAATTATTGGAATACATCGCGTAGCATGTCCAATTCCCCAATCAAGAGGGGCAACTAAGATTCTTTTTTTTGTTTTCACATGCCGAAAATAGTTAAAACAAATTATTTTTGCACAAAAAAATAGTCTTGGCTAAAAATAAGTTAAAGAAATTTTCTCAGATGGCATCATTTACTCATGTTGAACAGCCTGAGCTAGAACTTTTGCGCAAAGGGTATCATCTCAAGGGTAATTGGAAGAAAAAGTTCTTCAAAAACAATAATCCTTTAATTATTGAACTGGGGTGTGGGATGGGAGAGTATAGTGTTGGTTTAGCTGAAAAATTTCCTAAAAAGAATTTTTTAGGTATTGATATAAAGGGAGCTAGAATGTGGCAAGGAGCCAAAGCTGCAATCGATAAGAAGCTTAACAATGTCGGCTTTCTAAGAATTAGAATTGATTGGATTGAAGAATGTTTTGATAAAAATGAAATTGATGAAATTTGGATTACATTTCCTGATCCGCAACTTAAGAAGAGACGGGGAACTAAAAGATTGACTCATCCAGTTTTTCTAAGAAGATATAAGAATATTTTAGCAAATAATGCTCCAATCCATTTGAAAACTGACAGTCAATTTTTACATGGTTTTACACTAGGGGTCATTTCAGGTGAAAAACATGTGTTAATTGATAGTACGAATGACTTATACGCATCAAAAGTAATAAGAGAGAATATGGATATAAAAACACATTATGAAATGATCTATTTAGAAAAATGTATCCCAATAACATACCTTAGATTTCTTTTAAATAAATATTAAATTTCATTGTCAAAAATAATATCTTTGTTTAAGGAAAATAAATTAAAATGAAATTAACTAATGAAGTTGTTCTATCGGCACTTTCTAATATTACCTTGCCAAATGAAGGAAAAAATATTGTTGACAGTGGAGCCGTTAAGAATATTCAAATCTTTGGTACTGATGTTGAATTAGATGTTGAGATAAAGGT
>Ga0208973_1000842_pt1 | contig 14662 bp, 24 predicted proteins | sample AOAMet_66_BLW_10_2_FD_188233 | JGI IMG/M metagenome (GOLD analysis project Ga0208973, IMG submission 188233) | Ammonia-oxidizing marine microbial communities from Monterey Bay, California, USA - CAN11_66_BLW_10 (SPAdes) | ecosystem: Environmental > Aquatic > Marine > Intertidal zone | place...
TCACTATCGGAATCGGAATCACTATCTCCACCATCAGAATCAGAATCACTATCTCCACCATCACTATCTCCACCATCAGAATCGGAATCACCACCACTATCGGAATCACCACCATCAGAATCACCACCACTATCGGAATCACCACCATCAGAATCACCTCCGCTATCCCCACCAGAATCTCCACCGGAATCACCTCCTCCATCACCAGAACCTCCTCCACTATCTCCATCAGAACCACCACCAGAGTCTCCACTTCCACCATCAGAACCTCCACCACCGGAATCTCCACTACCACCACCATTATCTCCACTTCCACCACCACTATCTCCACCAGATGAACCAGAACTACCAGATGAACCTGAGTTATTGTTGTTAGTTGCGTTGTTAGCGTTGTTAGTTGCGTTTTGAGTTTGGGTTGTTGCTGATGAACATGGAGATAATGCAGCCCACCAAGCGTATTGTTGAACTAACCAAGATTGTAGTTCACCATTAATGTATTGATTGTAAGTAAATAGTTTAACCTTATTATAAAAGGATACAACAGCTGAACCAGATGTGAAATCAGCAGAAACTATTTGTACCTCACCAGTACACCTATCAACAAATGTTTGTGTAAAAGTTTGACCGTAACTAAGATTCGTTACGAATATAAAAAAAAGTATCGATAGTAGTTTTCTCATTCATTAGTTTTCGAATATTCCTTTTCTTATCATTCTAGATACTATTCTTGCCGAAGCAGTTTCTAATGCTTTACGAGTAGTAACACCAATTGCAGATTGTCTAAAGTTTACTTCATCTACACTTAACCCCAATAAACCCTCTTGTTTCTTTACAGTAGTTGCCTCACCTAAACCAGAACCAACAAAGTATCTTCCAGTTTCAGCATCGGTAAATCTAACTTGTAATCCTAAACGAGTTATTTGTTTTTGAGTAACTCCATCTTTAAGTGCAACAACTTCATCTTCTGATACTGAGAAATCATATATCTCAATAGTAACAAAGTATTCAGCAAGAGTAATCTTACCCATACCATATACTTTATTTTCGGATACACCCTTACGAGATGCAACCCATTGTGATTTCATTCTATTCTTAATCTCAGATTTCTCTTCTACGAACTCAAATCTATTAGTCCAATCTAAGTATTCAATTACCATATTGGTTACCCCTAATCCAATCCTAGCATCCTTTAATTCAGGCCACATCTCATACACCATATCAGATGCAGATATGTTAATTAGCGCAATGGGAATATATTCTCCATCGTAATCAGATACATCATCAATTGATTTTCTTTTTTCAAAATCTGCTTGATATGTTTCTGCCTTTACCGAACCTACTTGTCCAATAGCATTATGTGTAAACAATACACATACTAATAAAAAAAGTAATTTTTTCATATTCTTATTTTTTATTTTTCATATGTTTGGTTAAATTGGGATACATATTATATCCTGATTGGATTAACCAATTATCCAACTTCCTTAATATTTCTATAATCTTTCTCATACTAACAACAATAATCAAATATACCGAATTGTACATTATCGAATTGTGATGGATTTGTGACAAGTTCAAATATCATTTTACCAATACCTGAAAAAGCCATAACCATCAAACAATATATTATTACTGCCAGCATGTAATCAAATAAGGAGTTACAATCCATCCATATTTGTTTAATAACATCTAAAAACACCATAATTTTATTTTAATAATTAACTTCCTATAACTTACTACCAATCCGCTTCTTCTTCTACTTCTTTTTTCTTCTTAACAGGGACTTTAACCTCCTTGATAATCACCTTCTCCTTTACTGGTTGTTGCTCTGGTATGTTTACTACGATAGTAGGTCCTTGAACATTAACCTCTTGTTTTTGTTCTATTTGAACTTGTTCGGTTTGCTCTTCGGATTCAATTCCTACAAACGATTTTACCTCATCTATAAAAACACCACCTAATGTAGTTAGTATTATACCAACTCCAGCTATTATTTGATTCTTTATTTGTGCAAAGAATCCTTCTTTTTTATCACTCATAATTTATTTAGTTTACCACAAATGATTGGTTACCCAATATGTTGTGAAATTCATCCGTTAATTGTATCATATAACCACTCTTATCTAAAGAAGCAACATATACTCTAAGAAGATTATCACCCTCTTCAGCCTCTATCATTTCTTGTGATATTAATTCATTATTGATTCCATGTCTTATTTTAATTCTATATTTACCATCTAATGGTAATTTTACATTCATTGCAACTCTATCGGTTACAATAGTGTTTTCTAATTTTATACCAATCAATTCTTTTATTTGTAAAGATTGTGGTACTTCTTCATTAGTAATTGGTTCTAAAAATTCATCATCTTTAGCACAACCAATTAATATAGTAAACGTAAGTAATAGTAGTAATAATTTTTTCATCTTTTTATTGTATTATAAAGTTAATTTTTGTTCCATCTGCTTTCACACCTTCTTTTACTCTAAAAGAAATTAAACCAGATGTATTTTCTATCGTTTCTAATGGTGTGAATATTAGTTTATATGGTGTTCCTTCTTTAACAGTAGTTTCGAAGTTTTGGTCAAATGAACCAACCCTTACTATTCCATCTTGAACTATGTTAGAAAAGTTAGTCATCGTATTACCAGTATCAAATATTACATTCTCTAAAGAAAGTACATTAGGGTCATATACGATATTAAACTGAGAACCAACCATACCTTCAACATCGGAGTTAATAGAGAACACTACTTGTCCTTCATCGTTTATCTCAGATATTAAATCAATATTAGCATCTTCTGATTGAGTTTTTGAATATCTAGCAGATGATTGTCTAGCAGAAGTTGATTTACCACCACTCTCTACTACTGGAGTATATGAATGAGAGAAGTTTACATCCCCAACTAAACCATGTGCTAAATCAATTGTTTTAGAAGTAGCATCTGAATCTATTGGTGTGAATGATTTAGCGAAGGTTACTACATCGTTAGCAACTGCACCATATGTAGATGCTATACCACTATAATCTTCTGTTTGTCCATCTTGTGTGATTAAGTTTGTATTACCACTTGTTACACCTTGTAGATAAGCAAGTATCTCATATGAATCTTGGAAATCAACAACACCACCATCCCCAACAACATCAGCCATTATATCTTGTACGAAATAATCGAATGTAGTTGAACCACCACTTGGACCAGAACCAGCTCCAATTGCCTCAGCAAATACTAATGCTAAATCAGATACAGTTACAACTTCATCTAAATACTCAGCACCTTCGGTTAAGTTTGCCTGAGCAGTGTAAGTTACATTATTCTCCAAACCACTTATTGATGCTTGTCCACTTTCATCAAAATTACCAGTTGCAACCGATTCACTACCCTGTTTAATAGTATAAGAGTAATCGGTATAGTTAGATGTATTAGCGGTTTTAAGATTGATTACGAAAGCACCAGCATTACCACCTTCTATACCACTCAAATCTTGTCCATCTTTAGAACGAGTAGTTTGGATTTGTGTACCATCTGATTCTTGGTAGTTAGCCCAATTCACCTTAATGATATCATTATAGTTGGAATACCCACTACCAAATTTATCCTTTATTTTGAAGTTATACTTAACAAATTCTTGTCCGTTTTCTAATGCAGATGCAGATTGTACAGTAATTCTTTCTACACTCCAATCAGCACCAGCCTCATATGAATTAGAACCTGCTTCATCTTTCCACCAAGTGTATTGTACATCCATATCATCTTCATCGGAATCTGCTTTAGGTACATATTTGTATCCTGTCCAATTGTTTCTAGCAAATGATGCACCAGTTGGTGCTTGTGATTCATGTGAGATATACGATAACAATTTATTGTTATACTCGAAATCTAATTGACCTAAAGTCAAATCGTTTCCATCTACTTTGAAGTATTGAAACTTCATAATTAAAGTATCTCCAACTTGTGTAACAGTGTTAACTGGACTATAATCAATAGATGATTGTCCATACGAACTTAGTGTAAACATTACACTAACTAATAATAGTAAAATTTTTTTCATTCTAATAAGTCTTTTATTATTTTTTCACACACTCGTTTAAGTGCGATTGATGCGGTTTGTTGATTGAACCTACCATCGGCTGCAATAATCAATGTTGATTGAGAGATTTGTTTAGAAGTTCCTGCTTGTTTGGAAACTTTGATAACTTTACCATCTTCAATTAACTCTCCGATAGCAGCAATTTGGGTTAGTGCAACACCTTTTCTAAAAACAGCGATAGATGTACCCATATTCTTAATGTCAAAAAATACTAATCTAACATTAATCCTTTGTGATGCGCCATCGTATAAATCGTAGTCTAATTCTAGAATGATTTCTTCTAAAATATTTTTGATACCAACCGTAAGATTCCTATTACCAGCAAACTTACCCATACGAATTTCGTTGGTAACTTCACCGATTGCTATTTCTTTCGTTTCGTAAAAATCGTTTTGTGCTTGAGTTGATACACCCATGAAGAGGAATATAACTACTAACACAAACTTGTTTATAGCAGATTTCATTATGCTATACCTTTCTTGTTTAGGTAAAACAATTAATAAAACAATTCTAAAACGGATAAACTTTCTACAACAGGCGAACGCCCTCTAAATAACGGATATTTTTGGAACAATTTTACTTATGAGTATAAGATACTACTCGGTAAGTATTTTCTATAAATATAACTAAGTTTTAAATACCAATGTTTTTTAACCTTAAAATTTCATCTTTAATCTTTTGATTAAATGGTGTCCATTTAAAGTTATCTAACATCCATTCTCTATAATGAGCTGGTATTTGGATGATTTCTTTACCTGCATACTTCCCAAATGGCATTTTTACCGAAGGTCCTTGAGCTGCCTTCTCATATGGTGATGGTTCACCCTCTATATGTAGTCCAATCTCTTTAATTGGTATGCCTGTTAGTAATTTCTTACCTTCACCATACATACTCCACCTACTTTTATCATCGCATTTGAAATATATATCCTCAACCTTACCAAATTTAGGAACTGCACCCACAAAATCAACAACTAACCCTTCAGATTTGTTTGGGTGAATACGAGTAACCCTTCCAACGAACTGATACCACCAACTAAGTGATGCAGTTGGTCTACCAGTGATAATACAATCTAATTCTGGGTAATCAAACCCAACTGAGAGGATATTTACTTGTGCAATACACCTTAACCTACCTTCTTTGAAATCTTTTAGCGTTTCTTTACGTTCTTGGGAGTTCATATCAGAATAAACTGCTTTACAACTTGGAATTAGTGTAGTTAACTCCTTAGCTTCATCAATTGAAGGTACTGCAATCAGTATTGAGCGCCTATTGTACAACTCTTCTACCTTTTTTACTATTTTTGAAGAGATTTTCTGGTTTTTGTAAGCCTTTTTGATGGAAGAATTGGAATATTCAGCTCCAGTAGTGTTATAAATCAAGTCTCCTGTGTTGAAATCATAGGATTGGTACTCTAATCTACTCCAAAACTCCAATTTTACCATTTCTTGTATTTGTGCAACGTAAATTATCTTCTTAAAGAAGTTACCTTTCTTAGAACGATTGGTTAACATCACTAATTTAGAGAAAGGTTTACCATCTGCACCCATATTTGTTTGTAATTTGAGAGGAGTAGCTGTTAATCCCAACGTATAAGTGATACCAGCACCTTTTAGGAACCTTCTCAACATACCATTTGGTTCTCTGGGGAACCTATCACACTCATCTATGATGACTTTTGTGATTCCATACTCTTTAAACTTCCATGCAACGTTAACAATCGAACCAATTGTAGCGTAAGTTACATCACCAATCTCCTTTTCACCCATTGAGGCTGAATATATGGTAGCTTCACCACCTAAATTGATGAATTTTTCGTAATTTTGTTCCAATAATTCCTTTGAAGGTTGAATAACCAACACTTTTTCAGCTATTCCTTTAGCTATTTGAGCTATAACGATAGATTTACCAAATGCAGTAGGAGCAACAATGATAGAAGGAACTGGTTTCTTTTGTGAAAAGTACTCAATCCCCTTCTTAACAGGCTCTATTTGATTTTTTCTTAATGTTAACATTATCAATACTTATATATGTGTATATATAAATATACACTTTTACTAATATACGAAAAAAAATTGATATAGCAAAATAAAATAAATGTTAACTTTTTCCTAATTTTGTTTGGTTATTAAAAAAATTATTCGTATCTTTGTATCAAAATATGTTGAAGCGTTTTTCTTATTTTAGAATTATGTGATACCTATTTAAAGATTATCACCACGTTGGTGATAACAGTTATAATAATTAGTTATATTTAATATGAACAAAAACAAACGTACAATTATGAAGCAATTTTTAATTGGGTTATTGATGGTGTTTACCACAATGACCGGCTACTCACAAATCTCTGGAACAGTGATTGATGAGGAAGCAAATCAACCCCTACCGGGAGCAACGGTAGTAATCAAAGGGACCCAAATAGGTACAACAACCGATTTTGATGGTCTCTTTTCTATTTCTGAGGCTAAAGCAGGGGATATTTTAGTAATTACTTTTATTGGATTCGATGCTGCTGAAGAAGAAGCATATGATGGAATGGAAGTAATTTTACAAACTGCGTTAAATCAATTAAGTGAAGTAGTAGTTACTTCTGGTGTAATTGATGTAGCAAAGGTAAGGGAAACTCCAGTAGCAGTTTCGGCAATCTCTGTATCAGAGATTACTTTAAAAACTGGTAACTTAGAATTTCCTGAAATTATGAACAAAACACCTGGTGTGTACGCTACTAAACAAGGTGGTGGATATGGTGATTCAAGAATCTCTCTTAGAGGTTTTGACCAAAGAAACACATCGTTCCTTATCAACGGACAACCCGTTAATGATATGGAAAATGGTTGGGTGTATTGGAGTAACTGGCAAGGTCTTACTGATGTTGCAAGTGGTATCCAAATCCAAAGAGGTTTAGGTGCCTCTAGATTAGCAGTACCTTCAGTTGGTGGAACTGTTTCTATTTTTACTAAAGCGGCTTCTAAAAGTCAAGGTGGTAAAGTACTTCAAATGATTGGTAACGATGGTTACAAAAAAACAGGAGTATCTTACAACACAGGTAAAAATGAAAAGGGATGGGCATCATCTTTCTTACTATCAAGATGGGAAGGAGATGGATATGTTTACAACACAAGTGGAGAAGGTTACACTTACTTCGCAGCAGTTGGTTACGCACCCGAAGGTTCAGCTCATGAGTTGAACTTTTCTTTTTTAGGAGCAGGACAATGGCATCACCAAAGAGATGTATGGGTTTCTATTAGAGATTACCAAAACTTTGGTAGTGAAGGAATCGACCAAAGATGGAACTCTAATGGTGGTACATTAAATGGAGAAGAATTCTCAATGAGAAGAAACTTCTATAACAAACCACTAGCAACTTTCAATTGGGATTGGGAAATTAATTCTAATCTTAAACTAGCTACATCATTATATGGTTCAGCTGGTAGAGGTGGAGGAACAGGTCCAAGAGGTAACAACTACCGTAATGGAGTATCTGATATCCTACCTTTTAGAAAAGATTTAACTGAACACTACTTAGAAAATGGTAGAGGTTCAAGAGATGCAAATGGCTTCATCGATTTCGATGCGATTGTTGCTAATAACCAAGCAACTACCGAAGGATACACTGGTGATATCGGTGGATACGAAGGATTGTTAATTGGTTCTAATGGATTTAGAGATTCAAATGTAAACAGAGAAGTATTGGTAAGAAGAGCATCTATGAACTCACACAATTGGGTTGGTGGTATCTCTAACTTAGAAGGTCAGTTCGGTAAATTTAAAACATCTATTGGTGTTGATTTACGTTCTTATACTGGTTACCATTATAGAACTCTTAACCATTTGATGGGATTAGATGGATATTATTCAACAGGTAATAGAAACTCTGCAGGTCAGATTATCGAAACTACTATTGAAGCATCTCCATTTAAGAACACAGGTTTAAACGGACCTAAGATTGACTACTACAATGTAGGTAAAGTTGGTTGGCAAGGTTTAAATACTATGGTTGAATATGGTGGTGATAAATTAACTGCCGTTGTTCAAGCGGGTCTTTCGAATCAAGCATTCCAAAGAATCGATTACTTTGACCAAGTAGGTAATCCAGAATCAGAGGTTCAAAACCAAGGTGGTGGATATATCAAAGGTGGAGCTAACTTCAACATTGATGAGAAACAAAATGTATTCTTTAATACAGGATTCATTTCTCGTCAACCTCAGTTTGGAGCAGTATTCCCTAACTATGCAAATGAAATCAATCCAGATTTACAAAATGAAGAAATTACTTCATTCGAATTAGGATATGGATTTACTGCTAATGATTTCTCATTCAATATCAACGCTTACACTACAACGTGGGGTAATCGTTTTGTACAAAGAAACTTATCTAACCAACAAGGTGTAGATGGTTCAGCTCAATTTAAGAATATTGATGTTGTACATAATGGTATCGAATTTGAAGGTAAATATAGATTATCTAATGCTACTAAATTTAAAGGTATGTTATCAATCGGAGATTGGAGATATACTAAAGATTTCGAAGCAGAGTTATTCGATGACCAACAACAATCAATTGGTACAGGTACTCTTTACCTAAAAGATGCTAAAGTTGGTGATGCAGCACAATTTACTGCTAACATTGGTGTAGACCAAAGAATCACTAAGAACATCTCTATGGATTTAGATTATAGATTCGTTGATGGACTTTACGCTGATTACTCTATTACTGATTCAGAGTTTACAAACCCTGATAACAATGGAGCACTTAAACTTCCTTCTTATGGATTGTTTGATTTAGGTGTTACTGGTAAGATTGGTAATGGTTGGACTATTAGAGCAAACATCAATAACCTATTAGATGAAACATATATTGCAGAATCAAACTCAAACATTCATGCAAGTGATGCTTCAACTACATGGAATGGTGTTGATACTAGAAACTCAGTATGGTTCGGATTTGGTAGAACTTGGAACGCAAGTTTAACTTACCGATTCTAATAATATCAATTTGATATAATTTAAGGGAGATTCCATTTGGTTTCTCCCTTTTTTTATTCAATAATAAAAACTTAACATTCTCTTAATATTAGAATTATGTTATTTAGTATCTATTATAAGATAAACAAATGTTAATATAAATTATGGAATACTTTCCAATAATAGGTTTCTTACTCGCAGGATACGCAGTAATAGCAAACGATTCACTACAAACTTTAGGAACTTGGTTAAATTCAAATAAAGATATCAAATGGTATTATCTTTGGGGATTCGCTTCTATTATTCTAATGGGAGTTGTTTTTTACGGACAATACTTAGGAGATGTATCATATGGTAGATTAGATAAGATTCCTTATATAGAACCATCAATATGGCATGTTCTTGCTCCACTAGCACTTTTAATTCTTACTCGTAGAGGAATACCAGTATCCACATCATTCTTAGTTCTATCAGCATTTGCTTCAACGTTTATAATGGAGAAGATGTTAGTAAAAAGTTTTATGGGGTATGGGGTAGCAGCAGTTGTTGCATACATTATTTGGTTTATCGTATCTAAATTTATTGATGAGAAATCTAAACCCAACCCAAAGTATAATAAGTATTGGAGAGTGGGACAGTGGTTATCTACCGGATTCCTATGGACTCAATGGTTACAACACGACCATGCTAATATAGCTGTATTCCTACCAAGAGAACATACTTGGTTTGAAACTTCGTTAATCGTAGTATTCTATTTAGTAGTATTAGGATATGTGTTTAAGAGTGGAGGAGGTAAGATACAAAAACTTCTTATAAGTAAGACCTCAACAAAGTTTATTCGTTCAGCTACCATTATTGATTTAGTGTATGCATTCTTATTATTATATTTCAAACAATATAATAACATACCAATGTCAACAACGTTTGTATTTGTGGGAATGTTGGCAGGAAGGGAATTGGCTCTTAATACTTATATGATGAAAGAAACTAAACTTAAAAAGGTATTTCCATTAATAGGAAGGGATTTCTTAAAACTTTTATTTGGTATATCGGTGAGTGTAGTATTGGTTCTTCTAATACAATACTTTGCTAATTAAGATAATCTACTTATCTTATATTGAGTAGTTCTAAGTAAGGTATCTATATCATCGTAGATATTGTTAAGGAAACCATCTTGAGGAAGCTTCTCTCTTTTTAGTTCACAATATCTAGCTATCTTCTCTATATAGGTAAGAACATTATCTTCTTCTTCTATATCAGCTAAAACACCAATCATTTTATAATCAGTAAGGATATCGTATTTACCTTGATATGCTTCTACTAATGAATCAATCAAATCAACAATACCTTCATAGTATTCTTGTAGTGCTACGTGTTGTGAGTATGATGATGTTTGTAAGTGAAAAATGTGAGCCTGATTTCTACTCTGCATTAGGGTGCCAACGTATTCGTTCATAGTAACTATTTTATTTTAATGATTTTGCTATTGAATATAAATCGAATTTAAATCCATATCCTGCTCCTTGATATCCATGGTCTACATCAATAGGTTGTTTTAATTTCTTCTCTATCGCTTTACCAATAATCACACCAATCATATCATCACCTGCTCCTCCTTCTTCCACAGCCGCTTGTAAAGCATCTAAATCTTTTGATGATTTAGCGATAGCAGAAAAGTGAACATCACCTCTACCTGGTGCAATTAGAAAGTTAACTGAAAACTTCTTACCACCTTGTTTAATATCGATTTTCATAATATTCGTTATTTGTGTATATAAATATAAAAAATTTAAGAAGAAAGGGATTCGTACCATTTCTTATAAGAATCACAAACCAATCCATCTATATGATTATTTTCGAAATGTATGATATCTCCTAAGTGAAGCTCCCATCTATCTGTGATTTCTACTTTCTTACATTCGACTACCATATGTGTTGGATTCTTATGATAAGCATATTGAAAGAATATCCATTTAATATCTTTACCAAATAACCTTCTATTCCAATAATCGGTTCTATCTCTATATTCGATTACCTTATCACCTTTAGCGATTCTTTCGAAAGGGTCTTTCATTAATACTAAATGTAAACATTCTTTACCTTCCCAAATCATTCTTACAATTTTTCTTATGTGTAAACCAACCACCACATTTACATTTGATATAATGAACAGTGGTTAGTATTATAGGAGATGAAGCCATAGCAGTCCAAATGTTTGGATGAAAGTGTTCACCACATATTCCCAATGTATGTTTAATAATCTCTATCATCCGAATATGTATAATCCGTATCCAACCAATAGATTTAAATTGATTACTACTAAGTTCCATTGTTTAGCTAACCAAACTTGTGGTAACGATAGAACGGCTCCACATAAGTAAGTGTACGCTCCTATATTATCGTAAGGTAGTAAGTAAGGAGACATCATAATAAATGCACTCCCCATATATCCCATTCGATTACCGATTCTTTCAGCGGCAGTTAACCTTCTACTAAAGACAGCCCATTCTCCGATTCTCCTTGCTATTGTCTTTTTAATCGGTTTTTTCCTTTTACTCATATAACCCTTATTGTTGTTTGGGAGCCCGATGGTTCCCTATGTCTTTTTAAAATTTTTTACTCGGTGTCGGTCAAAAAAGAATTTTCGTCGTCGTTATTAGATTCTCTTTGATAGTATTTACGTTCACCTTCTTTATCATCAAAGTATCCTACCTTATTACATTCACATATAGTATAGAAGCCAGATGAGGATGAACCAATCAACTTTATCTTCTTACCACATTCACATTCATTATCTAGCTCTATCGGTTTTTCTAATACTCTAAACATCACTTACGATTTAAACCTTCTCTTAGGCGTTCCCTTAGATACACCACCAACCTTAATTCCTTTAGATGGTGATTTAGATACATAATCAAACCAACGAAGGCCAAAGAAAAATCTAGCCATTTGACGATGAAACCATTTAGGTTTCTTTTTAAGCGCAAATGAGATGAAGTGTTCATCATCTCCGATTTTCCATTCTCCGATAGGTTCATTAGAATAGTTTTTTATATTCTCCATTTTGTTCGTTTTCGTTATATAGTTTCATTATATCCCATACTACCTTACAATCCTCATATCTTTCATCCGACTCTAAATCGGTTAGTAGTTCAGATAAGGATGTATATGGTATAAGGGATACTATTGTTGATTTCCTTATAGAGCCTGAATTAGAGGATAGGTTATCCCATACCCAATATAGGGAAGATATCCTAACCTCCCTCATATTCTTAAAGTATTGGTTTTGGAATTTATCTATGTAATGGAATTCTTCTGGGTTCATAACACATATAGGTTTATATATAAATATCCCTTATAAGGAAATAACCCTTATACTGAGTAACAATCACATAACCATATGGATGAATCTACCAAATACCCATACTAGCCATATAGAGGCTAATCCTCCTATTAGATAATCTTCCCACTTCCACTTCTTCATAATATCATATCCTTAGTTATAGTATAGTTGTAGCTTCCATCCCATATAGAATAAGAAAGGATTTTATTCCCTTTCTTCTTTATCTCCTTTATAGTTCCTCTTTCTTTAGCTCCTGCGAACTTAAACTCAATGGTATCTCCTACTCTTCTCATATAGAAAGAATTCTTTTAATCTCTCCTACTATGGATAAGCAAGATTCCTTATCACAAGTTATCTCACAACACTCCTCTAGCTCTACTTCTAATCTATTAACCAAATGAAGTATTACTCTATCCCTATCTTCCATTACTTATATAGTATCGAATTGGAATGCTTCTTTCGAATTATAATAGTTTATTCCATGTACTGTAACAAACTTAGTAGCTTGCCATTTACCTCCATAAGAATAGTGATAGTATCTTTCTCCATCTACCACAAACGAGTCTTTGTATATTAAATCCATATTTTAAATTTTAATTATTAGTTACCTCTAATATACGAAAAAGAATCCACAATTCCAAATTATATGAGGTATATTTTATTTAGCTCGTTTCACAAAGGATGAGGTGGCTATCCTCTCAGGATACACCGAAGGGGTATCAAAGGGTATTTTTTCTATACGAGAAAAAACCAGGCTCGATATAAAAACGGGTCAGACCCGGCATGGACACCTTTTCTTTTTCCTTAGTAACAAGAAACCTCCCAAGCCACCGAGCCACCACCAAATCACCATAATTGGGGAAATGGGTTTTACCGCTCGCTAGCGCTCGCTACAGCGGTGATTCACCACAGGCTTCGGTTTTACATATCGGGCACTTCCACTTATGAAGTAGGGAACTCTCCCATTCCCATTTACACTTATAGCATTTTACTTTGAGTACTGAGTGTTGTGTATATGTGTGTTTCTTATTCATTCTATATAAGTATTGTATATACTCTCTTCTTCTATACTACTACTATACTCTATAGTCTTAGCTATATTTCTTTTAGCTTATCTTTCACACTTCCATTTTATAAGGCATAAAAAAAGAGGAACTATCTCTAGCTCCTCCTTTTCGTGAGTAATACAACCTAACCTAACTATATGTGTAGATGATTTAGAATTTCATTATAGGCCATCTCGTAGGCATCTTTAAATGAAATATTATTTTCTCCCTCATCAAATTGGTGTTGTAACGTTTTTGCTAACGTGTTGACTTCCAACTCTTTATCTAATTTCTTTACTTTTCTTTTAATGTGTGGGTGTGTATATGCTACCATGTATCTACATCTTTCTTTAATTCTTTGAGGTACTCTAACCTATCTAACGTTACATCTAATATCTTCTCTACCTCATCTATCTGAAATCCTAGTAGAACTTCAGCCGCTTGTTTCCTTCCCCACTTCTTGGGATATACTAATCTATTACCAATGGGGAGATATTCCTTCTTCACCAAGCCTGGTGATTTAGGTTCCGATAGTATGTACCATTTCCCTTTATCAAAGTGGAGGTACATCACCATCTGCATTTCCCTGTTATTGGCTACTTGTTCTCCCATTATATATTTGAGCGGAGAGTTGGAACTGCCCCAACTCCTATTGACTGGATGCCAATCGGGTTTCTCTTAACCCCTCCCCCGCAAGTTATAGAGCGAATGGATGAAACTGCCTCACCTTCTCTAAGCTGGATGCCTAGCGGGTTTCTCTTAACCCCTCACTCGCATTTATCTCTTATACTAAGATACAACAATTAATTGTAATATCCAAGCTTTATTTTAATTATTTTACTGAGATGGTTAAATCCCATTGTTTCTGAATAAAGAAGTCTAACTTCCTATGGATAGAGTCTATCACTCTTAAATCAGGACTCTTTGTATTAGCTACCTCATCTTTCAACTTACTTGTCCAATACTCAATCTTAGGCCAATAGCCATTCGGATACTTTTTACTCATCTTTTATGTTTTAAAGGTTTAATGTTGGCTAGAGCAATTCTCAATCACCAATCAATTACTATACTAATATACGAAATTAAAACCACATATCCAAGGAAAATGTGATTTATTTTCTATGAATTCAAAATCGGTGAAGCTAAACATCTCTTATACTCACCCTTAGTCATATAGGTTTTATTATACTCTAAGAAAGAACCAGCCTTTTTAA